>Ga0099849_1000220_pt1 | contig 25186 bp, 32 predicted proteins | sample CB_VirMetaG_4_FD_78177 | JGI IMG/M metagenome (GOLD analysis project Ga0099849, IMG submission 78177) | Freshwater to marine saline gradient viral communities from Chesapeake Bay - CB_1508_1M Viral MetaG | ecosystem: Environmental > Aquatic > Marine > Coastal | place: USA: Chesapeake Bay... | reverse complement strand
TTAAACTCACGAAGGCGCACAATCTTCTGCGCCAGTGGGTGCTCATGATTCGCAAGAAATTGTTTTGTAAAGGACGGAGCATTCGTATTCTTTGTCCTCTCGTAGGTCAGCCCGACAGCGTCGAACGCCTTTGCTATAGATGTGGCGACCCACGGTTCCACACTGACTTGGGTAAGATCCTTTATTTCAAGTAACAGTGCGTCTTCCCTGCGCTTCAGTTCCTTTTGAACTTGTTCAGCTTTATCAATATCAACCCTTACGCCGCGTGTCTTCATGTCTAAAAGTACAGGCAGCAGGCTTGACTCAAGATCAAATATACCAGTGCACTCATCGTTGACAAGGTCACCGCGTAGTCTGTCCCAAAGACGTAAGGTTACTGCCGCATCTTGTTCGGCATACCGTCCAACAAAAGTGGAGTCCAGCTTCCACATCTCGGCTTTTGGATCTACGCCATACATATCTGCCGCAGACCGTAACATCTTTTCGTTCTTCCATTCCCCCAGATACTCACCGGACAAAGAGTTCAAATTGTAATAGCGTCTGTTTTCGTTCAGGAGTGGTGCCGCTATCATTGTGTCAATAATTTTGCCCTGTACTTCTATTCCTGCCCAACGCAACCAACCAAGGTCATACATACAATTGTGCATGACCTTTTCTATGTGCGGTGTAGCCAGTTGCTTTTTCAACCAGTTGACAACCTTCTTCTCTGGCAGGTTGCCGGACTCATGACGGACAGGAAAGTAGCCAACAAAATCTCCAGCGGCAACGGCATACCCTATGACATACCCGTCGTCACGACACCAGCCTGGGCCTAACGTGGTCAGGTTTGGGTCTTTTGTTTCCAAGTCAATAGCTATCCTGTCACAGCTCGTCAGGTCTGGAAAGTTAGACGGCGGTAACCAGCTTTCACTTTCTGGATCAAACAAATCAACCTTCATCGTTTATAATCTCCCCGCCCAACGCTGCATAGCCTATGATGTCTACCCATGAATCGTCCTTGCTGATGTCCTCTGCCAGACGCGCCAGCTTCAGGCCCACCATACAAGCCACTACTTCTTCAGGACTGATGTCACGTTTCAGTATGATACCCCATATCTTTGCTATCCGCTCGTGGTTCATCTTAGCCGGACCATAATCCTTGGCCCTCGGACCATTGATTAGTGTCTCGGCTGTGTCCAAGAAATACTTTCTGTCTTTCATAGTGCAAACCCATACTGTGATTGTGATTCGATAATGTGTAGTGCTTTTTTAGCACGAGTCAGTCCAACATAGAACGTGCGAACTTCGCCGTCCTGATCTTCGCTTTCAACGCAGGCTCTGGATGAATCTAAAAGAAGGGCGACGTTATCCGCCTCGCCACCCTTTGCTTTGTGTATCGTTGATATCTTGATCCTCGGCTTGTCCGTCAGGATCTTTTCCCCCATCCGCCGAACAGAAGTAATGTATATTCTTTCCCGCTCCGCCACTTTCAATACTTCGTGCCAAGGCTTCTCTTTCAAGTCGTTCGTAGTGAAGTTCCCTTTTACGTCGTCGAGAGCGTAGGGCATTTCGTTGTCGAGGGTGGCTAAGTTCTTCCTTCCAGATTTGGTCACGATATCCGATTTTAATAATGTAGATAATGTCTTTAGTTCTGTCGCTGTGACGGTCAAACCTTTGCATAATTTAAGCCATACCTCTATTCCAGTTAGTACATTGGGTGAGATGGACCAACCAGAACCTTCACGCCAGAACAAGTATCCCTGTTCCTTGAGGTCTGTAGCAATCTTATTAGCGATGTAGTTTGTTCGAGCAAGGATCAGCCACTCGCCGCTGTTAAAGTTGAGGTCCATGATGTCGTGATGCCAGACAACTTGCCCAGCCTCACTTACAGGTGACCACACTTTTGGCTGTCGCACAACCACTCTATTTACCAGAGAATCCGCTACGTTATATATGTTTCGTGGAAGACGATATGATTTATCTAACACCATCTTATTGTCTGATGCATTCAAGAAGTCACGCACGTTTACACCCATCCAAGAGTAGATGCATTGGTCATCATCGCCTGCAAAATAGATACGCTTTGCCCGTGGCTTCAACACCTCATGAACCATGCGCCACTGTAACGGGGCCAAGTCTTGCGCCTCATCAACTATCAGGACCTCCAACCTCGGACCTTCGCCCTGTTCTATGAAGCGGTCAATCATGTCCACAAAGTCCAGCTTACCTGTGTCACGCTTGTAGTCACGCAGCACTTCGTCCACCACCTTCAGTTGCTGGTAGTGTAAGTGCCTGTTGTTGGTGTCACTGAACTGCTGTTCGAGGCTGACTCCACGCACCCTAGCCAACTGGATCATGGATAGATAAGCATCTCCACCCTTGCCCGGTGAGAAGAGTTGCCCATCTTCCATACGGATAGAGGCGTTGGATGAAAACTCTACCCCCAGTATCTGACTAAGTTGCGTGAAGTCATTCCCTTTCAGTACCTGCCTACCACTAAGACCTTGATACTGAAAAGCCATCGAATGCAGAGTACGAAACCAAACCATTTGATCAGGGTTCATACTCAGCGCAGCGGAAGCACGAGTCCGCGCTTCGTCCGCTGCCTTACGGCTGAAGGACACGAACGCTATATCCTCCGGCCTTGTACCATCTTCAAGTTCCTGCTTGACGATAGATATAAGCTTGGTTGTTTTGCCTGTGCCTGGTGGCCCAAAGATTGTGGTCTGCATTAGAACGGCACCTCACTGTCAAGCTGGATGCTTGGCACTTGGACCTCGGTATTAAACGCTGGCACCCACCAAACGCGCAGTTGTTTTTGCTGTCCTTTGGTAGTGTCAAAATACTTTTTGCCGTTTGCTGTGCCATTGTCGTTCAGTTCTTTTAACCGCTCTTGAATCTGACCACGGCTGTAACTGTCAAACTTTTGGTTGCGTAAATACTTTAGCAGTGCCTCTAGCTTGAAGTATGTAACCCCCTCTTCTTCGTCCGTGAAGGGCTTGCCAAGTGCGATCTCTTCGGCAGACTGGGCTTGTACCCGACCATCACAGAACGCTTCTAGCAGGTCCATGAACTGGCCTTTATAGGTAAGTTCTTCCGGCACATCTATTTCACTCATGCCATCCATCAACATGGACACAACCTCTTGCCAATCAGCCGTCTTCATCATTGGCGGCATGACATGAATCTGTTCCATGCAAGCTTTTTGAAAACGCTGTGATGTTTGCAGGTCATCGGTTGTTAGTTCGACACGGCGACCACCTACATCACAGAACCAGACAGGCGGTTCGGACTTAACCACGCACAGACCAGTGATCTCCACATGCTGAACGTGGCTACCTATTCCACATGTCTTCGTTTTGCAGAGGCTTTTGTTGCAGAACGACTTGAGGGGTTCTTGATCACAGGGGAAACCATATTCCTTCTTCTCGTGTTGAGACTGAATAGTGACGATTTCAGAAGCTGGTAAAGGGGGCGTACAGTATTTGACATTAATTTCTTCAAGACGTTCTCTCCACTTTTCAGGTTGTTCTTTCTTGGCACCAACAGCGGCAGCGAACATAACTGTGTTGCGCGTACCCTCTGGTATGCCCTGACTAAACATATGTGACAGGCACGGTGCCCACTGTTCAAACTCATTGACAGGGTCACCAAGTTGTAGCTTTTCAAAATCTTTGGGGTTGGTTCTTCTGGCTTCTACTATATCCAGAAATTCGGTAAGGTCCGCTTCGTCTCCATCTTCTTTGACAGCGTAACGCATCGTCTGTTCCGCATCAAAGTACGGAAGGTTAATGAAGTTTCCAACATCGCCACGCTCGACAAGAATCTCTTCTTGCTTCGGGAATATTTCGCAGCCACCGTATCCAAGGTAGGCAGCAATCTCTGTGGCTTTGTCACGGAAAACACCTGCGCTAAAAAATTCTGTAAAGAAGAAAAAAATGTGGGCACCACCTGACTTCGAGCGGCAGACCACACATGGAATATCGTTGTCACGCAGCTTCTTGTCAAGTGCGACAAGGTCCAGTGGATACTGGTCAATGTCCAGCGCACCGAACTTACATTGGCTGTTTTCGTTGATGGGTATAGAACCTACGCCGTGCTTACCCTCAAGGTGTGCGACAATAAGCTCCAAGGTTAGTGGCTTCCGAACGATGATTGACTTCGCCTTTTGTTTTCCAGCGCGTCTTTCATCTGATATTTGTGTCTGTCCATGCGCGGCACTGAAGCCTTCAAATGCCGCCATGAACCGTTCAGCTTGGTTCATAACTCACTCCGGGCAGAGAGGGTGGGGACGGGAAGAAAGGAAAGGAAACACCCGCCCCCTACTGGCTTAAAATGGTACGTCTGTTTCGTCAGTCGTGACTGTATCAGTCTGACTGTCTTCACCTGTACTCATCTTAATCTCTCCGGCACGGTATGAGTTGTACAAGTCACGCGCTTCCTGCAATGCAGGCATCGGCACGGACTCCATCTCAAGCTGCTGCACTTGGTAGTTGAACCACGAACCTTTGTCGTTGGACTCTTGGGTCGAGGTCAGCTTCCACGGCACAGCCCACATCGGTGGGTTGAACAGGCCCTTGCTTGGGTGCATGATCTTCAAACCAGCGCGACGGGTATTCCACTGCTTCGCAATCTTCATCTGTGTCTTCTTCATGTCACAGATCATTTGCGTGGTCATGCCGTCAGCGTTGTACGCAAGCACAAGGAACTGTGCAGAGCGAACAAGTTCGTTGCCATTCGGCAGCATTTCATTTGCACCAACACGGTTGGTCTGGCGAACGTCTGGGTTGTTTGCATCCAACTCACCCATAAATCCACCACCGTTTTCACGCAACTGGAACTCCAGAAACTTCGTGGTGTACGCGCACATTAATACGTTCACACCTTCATCAGCTTCCCAGAACTCACCAGTTACGGTGTTGAAGATATCGCCAGCGGATGCGCCTTTGATAAACTTCGGGTCGTTCTTTATTAACTGCGGTGACAGAGGCTGGAGAATCCGCAAGAACGGAATCTGCATATCATCTGCACCAATGGTTTCCATGCCCTGACCTGCCGCTTCGTACAGATCGTCCATGATATTAGCAACTGCTGTGCTTTCTTTTTTTACTACTGCTGCTTCAGCCATGACTAGCTCCTCTTAATTGTAGCTTCAGTTCCGACGTACACACCGAAGGTATCGAAGTCGATATCCTTACCTGCCTCGATGCGTCCTTTGACCCACGCCTTTAACGTCTGTGGGTGGACGTGTGTCTTTTGCGCTGGCTCAAGACCCTGATTGCGGAGGTCATCTACGACAGCCCCTGCCATGTTGTCCTGACCAGAACCGAAAGACACGACGACATCGTTCTTGATGATGTCACCTTCTCCGATAGAACGAAGCCAGTTGTATGCTTCATCTTTCTTTTCTTCTGGGATACGCGCATGAACGAACTGCCGCAAAGCAACCTTGTTGCCATCGACCGTAACAGAATCCATGCCCATCTCCTGCATCAGGGAAGGTATGTCTTCTTCATTCACTTTGCGTTTCTTGAATTTAAGATCCTTCAGATACTGCTCTGCTTGTGCAATCTCTTCATCGATCTTCATAGACTGGCGGATGAGATCGGACAATGTCTTGCCCTTCTCATCATTCACCTTGTCGAACTTAGAGGCATCGACTTCCTCATCAAATAGCGAAAACACATCGCTCATCGTACATTCTCCTGTACTTTCTACGTTAAAGTTTAACCCCTTCGGGTGTGGTGGAGAGTCTTAACCCACTCCCCTTGGGTATGTCAAGCGGCTTCTTGTGCACGTTTTTCCTTCAGTATGTGTGTCAATTCCTTGCTCACACTTCTGTCGTTTTGCTGTGCGCGTTGCTTTAGGTACTCATATATCTGTACCTCAACCGCGATTGATTTCCATTTGGTGGTGTCCATGTTTGCAACCTTCAAAATACTGTGTTACCGTCATAGCGTACATCATAATTGATCGGGGGGTCAAGAAAAAAATGAGACCAGCACATCAGGTTCGTGATGGTAAAAGATCTGAACTCATTGCAGCTTCTTGGTTGATGTCCCAAAACTGTTATGTCTACACTCCGTTTATTGAACAAGGCCCAATAGACCTCATCGCCCTCACCCCGAAGGGTGAATTGTTGTTGTTTGACGTGAAGACTGTGGGCCGTAGAAAAAACGGCTCGATAATCTCACGTCTGTTAACAGACATCCAAAAGAAACTGGGTGTCCGACTTCTGTATGTGGACCTCGAAACTGGGTCCTGTGCCTTGTACCCGTACCAGCTATCCCATTCGCCACAAAACCACGCTGTGAAATATGCAGAACAACAGGCATCTAATCGGCACTTCGACGGGGGTCAAGTTCCAACCATTGACGGGCTTCTTCACCCAACGTCTTCGCTGATAGATCAATCTTGTTCCGAAGAGTCTTCACAATGTGAACATCAACCGTGCCCTTTGTCATCAGGTCAACATACGTTACCGGATGATGCTGACCAATGCGATGAGCACGATCCTCAGACTGAACCCGTGTCTCAAGATTGAAGTCATTGGCATAGTAGATCACATTGGTTGCAGCCGTCAGTGTCAGGCCATAGCCTGCCGTCTGTGGGTTGGCAACGAAGAACCTTGCATCTCCAAACTGGAACGCTTGTATCGCAGCTTGCCTGTCCTCATCAGACGTGTCACCGAAGTAGCTGACTGTAGATCCTGGCCCATACTTTGACTCCAGCATCACGGTTATCTTTCGTATGTCGTACCTGAATCGTGACCAGATGATTACCTTACCCGACATTTCTTCCAGCGTATCAAGCAAGGCATCCATGCGCTTGGTTGGGAACTCTACCAGTTCACCATCGTCTGTCATAACGTGACCGCACAGCACCTGCTGTAGTCGCAATAGCTGTGTCATAATAGCTGGTGCAGATACCAGTTCACCGTCATCAAGCAACGCCATAGCTGCTGTCTTGATTGAGTGATAGTACTTCAACTGTTCGTCGGTCACCCCGACTTCACGAACGGTGTAGATCTTGTCGGGTAGGTCAAGAGCTTCTTCTTTTGTAACCCTAAAAGAAAAGCTGTCCAGCTTGTCACTCAGTTCAGCTAAGTTACGGTAGCCCACAATCTGCTGAAAATTGTGCGAACCCATGCGCTGAGTCCTTGTAATAGCGTACCGTCCTTGGAACGAATAGTAGCTGTCGAATCCCAGCAAGTTCTTGTCCATAAATCCACACTGTGCATACAAATCCATAGGCGATTTCGTAACGGGCGATCCGGTAAGGATGCGTTTGTACGTTGCACTCTGACCAAGCTTAACCAAAGCTTTAGTCCGCTTGGCCTTGGGGTTCTTAATAGTTGTGCTTTCATCGACCGCAAGTAGGAAAGTCGAGTCGCGTACAAAGTGTTCCAGATATTGAAGCACCTTCTTCGACGCTCCAAATGCTTCGACATTGACGAGCAGTATGCGAAGAGTCCGTGTCTTATTAACACCCTCCGACAATCTTTCACGTTGACCCTTGTTCGGGTTCGCACTCCATACATAAACTTCGGGTTGAATGTTTTCTGGAAGGTGAGTTGGTATTTCTGATACCTCCCAGTTTCTATACACACCCTTCGGCGCAACGATAACTGCTGTGTCGATAAGTTTGTTGTCGTATAACCATGTGATGTTGTCGAGCAAGACCTTTGACTTGCCGCATCCCATCTCCATGAAGTACCCAAAGTTTTGGTTGTCGTACGACTTCTCAAGGGCAACCTTCTGGTGCTCATATGGTTTCGTCTTGTACCTGAACATCTAATCCTCATCTTCATCCATGCCACCTGACATGATGGCGAACTTGGCAGACTCAAGATAGAATAATAATTCAGCGGGATCGGGCTGCGTTGTCATCATCTTTACAGTGCCGTCTTCCGCTTCCCCCAAAATAACCACGTCCTTTAACATCTGTCCTGCCACTTCACAGACGGTAGGTACGGGGTCTTTTTTAAACACAAGTTTGCTGTGTAGATAAACTACATTGTCATCAGTCATAATCAGCCCTGTAAAATTCTATGCCATGCGGCACGGATGTTGGCTTCTACCTCACCACCCACGTCACCGCCATCAGTCAGCCAATCTTCTATGACTTTATCAATGGTAGTCACCGCTTCTTGCCACTTCATCCTCGGTTCTTTAGCCGCGATGGTGGCTTCGTCAGGTAACAAATGTGTTTCCATATCGGACTCCTCGTTACTGTCTGATATCCTATCAGATACCATCCAACTGTCAATAATTTCAAGGCCACACACGCCACAAGCTATATCACCTGTCGCTTTGTTCAACGATAAGTTGCTTGAACATCTTGGGCAGTTACTTGAAGGCAGTGTGAACTGCGGCTCAGTGGTATTTAGGTTTGTCATCGTCATCATCCTCCATGTGCATAATCTGTTGGTTGGCAACCATCATCGCTGACGCCAGTAGCTGGGTAGTAATGATAGGGCTATTGCGGTTGCCCATGATTGCCAGCCCCATGCCTGCGGACAGCAGCAAATAGGCGGCATAATCCTGGTCGATGCCCAGTTCATTCAAAGTATGAACGGTGTCGCTCACAATTTCTGCGGCTGCTTCGCCTAGCTTTTCGTCCTGCTTGTTCTTCATTCTTTTGCTTCCACGTCTATGATTTCAAGATCACCTATTGAAAAGCCCAGACTGTTCATCAAACCTGTGCGTCTACGCAACCTGTTTTCTGCAAGTTCTTTAGCTTCTTCTTCGTCTACGGCCTTAACGAACTGGTCTTTGTAAAACTCAACGACCAACCCGACCCTGTAGTACCTTTGATTTTTCTTCGATCCTGAACTTACGGTTTTTAATTTTGTCATCATCATATACCTTCGTAAACAACTTGAACCAACACTTGGGGCAGTAGTACTGCCTCTGCTCTACTACTATCGCCTGTGCGCCACACTCTGTGCAATGATAATCAGTCATAAGGTTCCTCCCATTCGTCCGTAAAGACACTGTCCAGATGTTTGATGATGTCGTCCGGTAGATACAGGCGTGGCTCTTCATAGCCCAGTGGTTCAAGCGACCTACGGCTGGGGTCTTCATACACAATTTTTGACGGATCTCGATCCCTGATCCTTTGTTGTATCTCAGGCAACCAGTCATCCAGATTGTGTCCATGTTCTTTGCCTTCTGGAAACAGGATGGACTTGCCGTCCTTCTTGATGTCAAAGATCATGTAATTGTGACAGCCCCAGCTATCCGTCTCGACCTCATAGCCAAGGCTTTCAATCTCACCCTCGACCTCATGCGTTCCGTTCCAGCCATCACCGTCACCGAACCCAAACTTTGAGAAGGCATCTTCCCATTCCCATGAAATAATTACTCTAGGCATCGTAAGTCTCCAGATATTTTTCTTTGAAAGCTTGGTAGGCCAGCAGTTGATACGCATGATAGTGGATGGTTTCCCAATCTGCTATCGGGTCAATGCCACCACCATAATTAAATATGGATTCCAGATCACTTTCCAGCATTACCATGATTGCATTCGCCTGTTCTTGTGGTAATTCAATTACCATTGATTTCTGTTTTTTTGCCATGTCAGTGCACTCCAAATAAAAATTCGTTGATTGTTTCGATGTCTTCCAAAACGTAGAACCAGTCATCTCCACTGCCACCCATGTGAATGGCTGTGCAGTCCTCCTCACAGTTTCCTGTCCTGACAGTTATCGGGCGCAGAATGAACTGCCCGTCACCAAAATAAAACACACACTGTTCCCTGTTCCGTAGGTCATAACCACTGCCGCTGTTACCAACCACAGTCAGAACCATGCGCCTACGCTGTATGCGCTCAAATGATTTTTTAACTTCAGACATAAATCAACTCCCCAAATAAACCACGTTGAATAATCTGGTCTGCAATCTCAGCATCGATATCCTCCTGCATGACAGACGACATAATGTGCCATGAACCCAGCAGTTGAATGCCCTTGGTGATAATTCTCAGTGACGTACCGTGTGCCACTTCACTTTCCTTTTCTCCCCAGCCTTCACTGCCGTGATAAACTGTCACCGGAAAGTTTTGCAGTGTCTGCTTGCCGTCCTTCAGGTCTTTGCCCTTCGTGTCGATGTAATCTATCCAGTGTGTACTGCCCCCTTCCAGTGCAGTAATCCAAATATTTTCGGCAGTATCTGCCCACCAATCAAACGGATACTGATGCGCCACCGTCAGGATTGGCGGTTCCAGCATTCCTGTTGACTCTGTCCAATCGTTATATGACATCCGCATTTTCTTCTGTTGATTATTCATATCCACATTCCCTTCCATTCTGTGTCTTTTTCTTTCCATTGAATTTCAATGCCATTCTCTGGCGGCTTTTCCTGACTGTTCGACATGAAATCCCAGCCAGCATTGTGATAGCTTTTGATTGCAATAATCTCACGATCCATAAGTTCGTAGTATTTTTCCAATCTGTCGATAAACATTTTTAGATCACCCCACTTGATGTTATCAGTCGGGTGGGTGGTGAACATGATGCCGTCACCCATCAGGTCACCATGTTCATTCGCCATGTCCATCTCTTCAATCATCAACTGTTTAAGCTTGCCCATTTTCTATCACCTCCCAGCAAGTGAATTGTTCCAAACCCTCACGCCAATCGGACTCATCATAGTCAGTCCATTCGTCTGAACGGTCACGGTTGATTTCTTCCAGAATGTCTTCCAATCTCATTCTGGGATAAATAGACCCATTCGCATTGTCACGAATGCAGAAGGTCTGTTTTAGCTTGCCCATTCTGTTCTCCTGAATATCCAGTTATATTCTTTTGACTTGTCGAAATCGTCCAGCCATTCAGCATAGTCCGCACGATATCTATACTTAATCTTCTCACCCCAGACTCTGTTCTGGTGACGGACATACACTGCCGCCCGACCTTCGTTTACACAGAAGCGGTCATCATCACCAATACCAGCAACAGCCTGACCGTTGATCGATACGGCTTCGGTAATGGGAAACCACTTCTCAGCTTCCCATTCCTTTTCGCCCTTCAGCTTGTACTCAACAATCCAGCAATTTTTCATCAGCTTGCCTCTGCATATGCGCGGAGCATTTCGCTGTGCCTCATGCTGGCAGTCTCATGCCAGTGTTTTGACTCCTCGTAGTTTTCAGGGTCATAGCGACTTTCAAAAATTCTCACGAACATTTCTTTATCGTAATCATCCCAACTGATGATGTAGTAGAAGTCGCACCAATGATAATCAGCCATCAGCATCTCAATAGATGTAGCTTCAAAGTTTGGAAGCAGTCGAACCTCACCGCCCTTGGGGTTTTTGTTTGCCGCAACAAACGCCGCCGCAAATTCATCAGCTTCCCATCTTGGCAGAGGCCAAGCATATGCCTTGGCATCCTCAATGTGTTCCGCCGCACCCTGTGGGTATCCATCATAATGTTTGTAGACACCATAGTAGGAATCATCGTCCAGACGTTCCTCGAAAAAATATACCGCTCTTGTACCCATTAGCTTACCCTCCAGCCTTCATCATTCAGAAGGCATAAAATGTTATCCATGAACCTTGGTTCGATGACCAAGGAACGACCAAAGAACTGCCACTCAACACCAGACTCATACGCATCATTAGATGTCTGTGTCAGCCACTGAGCCGCATCATCATTCATAGGCTGAACCAAAACGATTGAACCTTCGTTGATGAATTTAAAATCACCGTCCTCGATCCACGAACCTATGTCCTGTATTTTCTGTGCTTCTGTTGTCATATCACTTGTCCTCCGATATACTGAGATGACTTCATATCTAATCCTATAGGATTACATGGGATAGTCAACAACAAAATGCATCCCTATAGTGTTTTCTACGGAAAAAGTTTTTTGAAAAAAATATTTCTGAAAATGGTGTCTCAAGTGTCTCAAGTGTCTTATTTGTTGTACAGCAACGGTTGTAGACAAGACACTTACAAGACACTAAGACACTTATGAGGGGAACGTGAGACGAAAAATGAAAACTGAAAAAGAAAAACCCACAGAAAACACTATAGGCAAAGTTGGCAGACCTGCCGGACTGACGGAACGTCAGAAGACTTTTGCCAAGTATTATGTCGAGGGCAGACATAGTAACGCTGAGTGTGCAAGAATGGCTGGCTACTCTGACAAGTCTTCTATCACTATGGCATCCAAACTTTTGAACGGCAGAGATTTTCCGGACGTTGTCGAACTGATAAAAGAATTGAGACAAGCGGCTGAACGCAGATATGGAGTGACCCTGATGCACCAGCTTAAACGTCTGGATGAATTGTCCAGAGGCGCAGAAGAGGCTGGACAATATTCTGCCGCAATCAACGCTGAAAAAATTCGTTCCGCTCTGGGTGGCCTGACTATTGACAGGCGAGAACAGCAACACGTCCACCAGTTGGACAGCATGACCAAACAGGATATCGTCGCACGTCTGGCAGAACTGCGGAAATCTTATCCACACGCTTTTATCGAGGGGGAAATATCTGATGCCAAAATCATCGAAGACAGAGAAGAACCTCTGGCAATCACTGAAGAAACACCTGCCGAAAAAGACACACTGCCAACGGATTGAGAATCGTGTGGCAGAGGGAATGCCTGATGTATATATGTGCATCGATGGCGCACCAGTATGGGTTGAATTAAAGATAATAAAAAGAAATGGGATAACCCTACAACCCTCACAAATTGCTTGGCATTTATCGCATTCTAGGTGCGGTGGCGTTTCTTTTTTTCTTGCTTCGCCGTCCTTCGAGCCTGATGTATTTTTATTTGAGAGCGAAAAATCTTTGGAAATCCAAGGTGCAAGGGCCGATGACCTGCGGACTTTGGCGTTATGGACAGGGGATCTGCGATCTGCGCCTGCGACCCTGCGCCTTTTGGTTATCGAAAAACTCCGCTCGACCCTGCGACCTGCGACCTGCGCCTGAATGTTATCGGAAAAAAGCATAACGAAACAGCGCACCCTGACGGATGCGCTGTGTGTCCTAGTGTTTGTGATATGAAACGGTTTTAACATCACGCGACCAGCAAGCGCGGCATTCGCCACACTTTCCGCCTTGTGTTGGTGCTGGGCATTCGTGACCAATTGGCGCGGCATTCTTTACGACTGCGCTTGAATGTTCCCAATCTTGCGGCGGCGTGTCGTCTACCATTGTTGCGCTGTATCTGATGACAGCATTATCTGGCAGCGCTTCAAGCTTCAATGCTTCCTGCCAAATTTTGCGTTCTTTTGTGGGAATCCAGTGTTTCTTTTCTGGTGTTGCCTTGACCACGTCAATAATGTTTAAGGCCATGCGGACGTTCTGCACGTCGCCTGAATCGAACCAGCGGAAATAAGGCGACCTTGTTTTGTTTAACATGGCGACCATCTGAGGCACAAAATCCAGAGCATTAAAAAACTTTAACCGCTCTTCCATTTTGTCGACCACGTTTGGCATGTTGTAGCGGCCTTTTCTAGCGTAGCAATCATGGCAAACTGAGCCTTTAATCTTCGCTAGCTTGTCGCCTGTTTTACATTTCCATGCTGAAAGGCTAACAGAATAGCCAGGCATTTTACTGGTGTTTGATAACATAGCTTTTTCCTTTCTTATTATCTTCTCCCATTCTATCCCAAGTAATGGGCAATTGCAAGCCTGAGCCTGCGACCTTCTACACCAAACTGCGACCGCAGTTTGGTGTCCTGCGACCTGCGACCGAAAGACAAAAACCTGCGACCGCAGGTTTTTGTTTCAAGGTGCAAGGCACAACAATGCAGGCCCAGCTACGCTGGGCCTGCTGTATTAAACTTGTGTGATACACAGATAAACCGTGTAGATCATAAGTGCTGAGATAGCGGCATGGGCTTGGATGTTCATATCTTAACCTCATCGATTGAACAACCAAATATCTGAGCCACTCTTGCTGGAATGACTTCATGGGTATTGCAGATGTCGCAACACTGGCCTTCCGCTACGGGCTGGGCATTGTGTCCATACTTCCAGCCATTGGCTTGTTCTTCGATTGGATCACCACAGATAACGCAGTCTAGTTCTTTTTCCATGTCAGTAAATCGGGGGACTTTCGTCCCCCGTCCTCTACTTTGCTGATTGCTTCAAGTTATCGATATTGACCGCCTTAATTTCGGGCCTGATGCCTTCGATAACACCTTCGAGTTTTTCTAATGACCGCATCGCTTCTTCAGTCCGACCCACTGTGTTCATCAAAAGATAGAACTGATAGTGAAACCGTAGCTGGTCTTTCAAGGTCTTATGCGCCATGCTTGTCACCAAACACTGCTTTTGAAAATGCCTTACGACCCCAATAACGGTACTTACCGTTACGACCTTTGCGCTTCTCAATATTATGACCGTTTTCACGCAGCAGATGGATAGCGGCAAAACAAGTTTGCACCCCGTATCCAGTAAGTCTAGCCAATCCTTTAGGCGTGGCATCCTTCTGAGTCAGAACATCCAGAATAGCTTCCTGACAAGTTATGCCGTTAAGCATACGATTGCGCTTGCCTTTAGACTTGGCGACTGCTCTAGGCTTGGCAGCAGTCTGAGTCTTGCGCTGCTCAACTGCTTTAGGTGCTACGGTCTGGACATTGACGCCAGCAGGCAACCAGATTGTAGTGCCGTCGCTGTCGGTCTTGATTGTGATATAGTCAGTCATCAGATTAATCCTTTCGTTGACTGGTTACAATACGCAGGGACTATCCCTGCTCTTAAATTAGAACATGGGATAACATAAGAGTCAAGCCGGGGTTACTTGGGACACGTCACTATTCCGCATGGCGGAATAGTGACCCCCGCCCCCCTTGCGCCCGTAACATACACAATGCGTTAGCATTGTGTATGTTGGGTTGATAAATTCATTCGCGTATATTATCGTTCGGGTATGGAGAACACAGCCAGCTTAGAACTACTGCCTGATGACGTGCTCAAGGAAATCTACCTGCTTGAGGAGCAGGCGAAACGACTTGACCTGCGTGACAAAGCGCAAGAAGACTTCATGTCATACGTCCACCATGTCTATGACAATTTTATAGAGGGGACCCATCATAGAATCATAGCTGAAAAGCTGGAGCGTATCGCAAGCGGTGATTTAAAAAGACTGATTGTGAATATGCCACCCCGACATTCTAAATCAGAATTTGCATCTTATCTTATGCCGTCTTGGTTTCTTGGCAGGAACCCCAAGTTAAAAATTATTCAAGCTACCATGAATACCGAACTTGCTGTAAGATTTGGACGTAAGGTTCGTGACCTCATCGCTGACCCCAAATACAAAGAGGTTTTTCCGAACACGGACTTGAAAGCGGATAGTCAGGCGGCTGGTAGATGGGAAACAGCGTCTGGCGGGGAGTACTTTGCTGCTGGGGTGGGCGCAGCAATGACTGGTCGTGGCGCGGACTTGCTTATCATTGATGACCCCCACTCGGAACAAGATGCCCTGTCCACATCTGCTTATGATAATGCGTATGAATGGTACACTTCGGGTCCTAGACAGAGACTCCAGCCTGGTGGCAGCATTATTATCGTTCAAACCCGGTGGTCAAAGAAGGATATCACGGGCAGGTTACTGACCGCACAAGCCAAAGATATAATGGCTGACCAGTGGGAAGTTGTAGAATTTCCTGCGATTATGCCGTCGGGGGAACCATTATGGCCTGAGTTTTGGAAAAAGGACGAGCTTCTCAAGGTCAAAGCTTCGTTGTCCGTGGGCAAATGGAATGCGCAGTGGCAACAAAATCCTACATCCGAAGAAACCGCGATGGTCAAGCGGGAGTGGTGGCAGGAGTGGGAAGAAGAAGACATTCCTGATTTAGACTACATAATACAGTCTTACGACACCGCGTATTCAAAGAAAGAAACCGCTGACTACTCTGCCATTACAACGTGGGGCGTGTTTCGTCCGTACAAAAATTCTGAGGAGCATCTGATATTGCTGGATGCAAAGAAGGGTCGGTGGAACTTTCCAGAGCTTAAAACCATAGCGCGAGAAGAGTTTGAGTATTGGGACCCAGAGTTGATGTTGATTGAGGCAAAAGCGTCTGGTCAACCATTGGCTGATGAAATGCGGTTACTGAACCTCCCTGTTGCGACCTTTGCCCCCGGTCGCCGGAAGGGTGGGGGAGGTCTGGACAAGACTGCGCGTATGCATATTGTTTCGCCTATTTTTGAATCTGGCAAAGTGTGGTATCCTGTTGGGGAAAAATTTGCTGACGAAGTCATCGAAGAGGTTGCATCATTTCCTAATGGCGACCATGATGACTTTTGTGATAGTATGACTATGGCCCTGATGCGTTTTCGCCAGGGCGGTTTTATTAGATTGGATGGCGAAGAGTTTGAAGACGACGCACCGCCGCGCAAAAGAGAGTATTACTAATGGTTGCCCTGCCCGAACCAAGACCAGAGACTCCAAGACAACGTCAAAAAAGACAAGCGATAGAAAACGTCCAGCGTGATTTGCTGGGTCGTCAACTTATGTTTGATGAGCTTTCTCCTGCTGGTCAGGCAGCAAGACGTGCAGAAATCCTACCAACCTTAAAGGGTATAGGGGTTGGTATTCCGTCTACAATCGTGGGGTTACCTGCTGACATTATAGGACTGCCAGCAGTTATTGGCGATTTGTTAGCAAAGCTCACGGGCCAAGATCCGAATGCCGTGTACAAAGAACTTGCAGAGATGAGTCCAGAGGAACGTGACGCGAACCTGTTGACTTTGGCGGAAAGCCCACAGGAATACGCTGCGCTGTCAGAGTTCTTTAATACATTAGAAGTTCCTGTCCCAGTTCCAGCACCTAGACCAACAGAAGAAGAACGTGAAAAAGATGACGACGTTCTTCCCCTGCCTATGCTGCCGGGTATGTCTAATCAAATTTTCTCACCACCAATGAGGAGAATTACTAGGGACATTCAGAAAGCTGCGGGGGCCGAGGGCATAGCACGGCTGGCAGGTTTTGGTGATGATTTTGAAGACCCTAACTTCAGACAGGGTTTTACGGCATCAGAAGTTTTAACACCGATTCCGCTTTTGGATTTTGGTATTCCTGCGTTGATGAGACGTGGCTCTCGGTCCACGGACCTTGTATCTGACACTCCGCAAGTTGGCTTTACAGGTGAAGTGGAACCACCTGCTATTCCAGAAGAGATAGCGCAGCAGCCTGTGCGTCTTCAGTCTACGGGGGATATTACAGACATACCCACGGACAATATTCCTGATGTTGGGGAAATTTTAGACTTCTCACGTCCAGATGCAGATCCTGCATTGGGTGAAATGGAACTGTTTCAATTTCAAGAAGACATGTTTCACACTGGAACAGGCACAAGAATTCCAGCGGGTTCCACTGTAAGGGGCAGTCTTGATGATTTTGTGACAGCGGGTACTCAACAACGTCCAGCTAGATTTGCAAACAGAACTGAAGTCACTCAGCGCATGGCAACGCCTGAAGAGACAGCAGCAGTTATGCGTGGTGAAGACCCGGCAGCAGTTGCGCCGGGTGCACAGGCTCCAACTACTCTTGATGACATACCCGTTGTTAATTTACCTGAATCCCGACCGGGGCGGGGTGACGAAGTAGAAGTTCGTGATTTTAATGCAAACGAAGAGTTTGATATTCAACAGGTTGAATATGTTGAAGAGGATAGTATTCATGTTCCAACAGGTATTTTTATTCCTAGAGACACAACGGTCAGAATTAACCCCAATGATTTACGACCAGCAACGGCTGAAGAGACAGCAGCACAACTACAAGAGGGCATTGCCACGCTACCCGCAGCCGAACAGGTAATAGACGTAGAACCTTTGGTTACTGCTGCTGCCCGGACAGATACGGACGTAGGAAACCCGGTTGAAGCAAGCCGACAGGCATATCCAATTACAGAAGAGATTACCACTTTACCTGATGCTCCCGTACAGCCTTTGTCAGTACAGGGTGAAATTATTGATTACACACCTGTGCACAGAGCATTAACTCTTTTACCTGAAGAACAAGTGTATACTTTTGAGGGCATAGCACAACTTCTTAAAAGCTTGCCGTCTTCTGCACGAAGAGATTTGTATAATCTTGGTGCCATCGACGATCCGATGGTTGTTCCGTTAGACGAAGCTAACTATAACAAGTATCTCAAGTCTAAGAATCAGGATAAGTCATTCAGTGAGTTTACGACTGAACGCAATGCTTCTCAACGTAAAGCTCCTGATTTTATCAAACTGAAAGAAAACAACAACGGTGAGTTGGTTTTTGCAAAAGAAATCAAAAAATCAGACGACCCGGATAACCCAGCTAAAAATGTTCAGAAGCAGCCACAGTCATCACTTCTGTCAGTTCTTGAAGACTATGCGAGGATGGAACGGCAAAGACTTGCAGCAGACCCGACAGCAGAGCCAGTGACGTTGACTAAAGCAGGTATTCTAAATCTGTACAACACTGTCTCTCCGCAGGTTGCTGTGAAGTCTGTTCAGACAAGTGATGTTGTAAGACCGCAGGGTATGGATGATCCTGAGTATTTTCAAATGTTAGAGCAACAGGATGTTACTCCAAAGACAGCGGCAAAAGTTGTTAGTTTAGGGACTCAGCAAAATCCTTTTAGTAACAACGCGGGTACAGACGCGACAATAATGATTTTTAACAATCCAGCACGAACTTCCTTTTTGGACAAAGAATTTAAAGGTGTGCCTGGGCATGATTACTTTGGCGGCTCAGACATGATTCCTGGTTACATCGGTCACGTTAGATATGACAACATTACTCCTGTTGAAGAGGTGCAGCCTGGTGTTTTTCAGCCAACCGGAGAAAAATTTGCAGGCTATCTTGAAGGACAATCAAACTTACAATCTGCTTTAAGAGGTACAGGCGAAGACGCAGAATCTTTAGCTAGAAGCGATATTGAACCTGTTACCCCAGATATGCTGCTTTTTATGAAGTCAGTAGAGGAAGAACTTGAAGGCACGGGACTTAGTGTAGCTAATGACAAACTAGATGCTGTAGAAGAAGCTAGCAAAAACTTGCGTAATACAACAGATCCTAGTGAAACTTTAAGGGAACGTGCAAAGAAACTTAGTAGCCGCGCTTTGAGTCTAAGGGCACAACTTGTTAGCCAAGCAGCAGTTGACTTTGGTTCTAATGGTTCACGAGTGGACGTTTTAGCCACACAGGCTAGAGAACTTAGTGACGTTATGGACCGGGCTGGATATCTAGGGGACTATGAAGGGTTTTTAGATTTTATCCAGAACAGCGGATCAGCAAGAGCCAATAACTTTGGTGAAGAAGTTGCAGCTATTTTTGAAACCATTAAAAACGATTATACAACACGCAATGGAATGACTGAAAATCAGTATCAGTATTTTTCTGGTATCGACCCGGATACAGATGCCACAGACTTAGCGGCGGATCTTGCGGAGGGATCAAAACTTCACGAACTTCTTTTTGGTTTAGCAAAGGCGGGTGGTCAGCCTGGTAACACCACTTTAAGAGAAAGCTTTGGCATTCCAGACAACATTATCCAAAGAGGAGCGCAGGTACGAAGACAAAATCCGACCGATGAAACTCAATTGCCTCTTTCGTATAGGCTACAGGAATCAGAAAAATTTACTGAAGATGAACGGCTAGCACTTGTAAACTTAGCTGAAAGACCAGAGGTAGATGAAGACACTCTTATTGATTTGATAAACGGAGAGGGGGCTTTTGAAGGACGTGGTCTTACAGATATTGAAAGCTTCCCTCTTACTTATAAAAAAATAATGGCAGAGTTTCGGGAGGCTCAACGTCGAGCAACTGGCAGAGGCGAAGAAAATGCTGGAACTGCTGTTGTCATGACTTTAAAAGCTATGACGGAAAATCGTACCGCTAATAGAGCCGAACAACTTTCAACAATAAATGATGTGTTAGCTACACCAGAAGCAATGTCTGATCTTCAAGCTTTAGGTCGTCCTGCTGAAGAAATAGATATTCTTCGTACTTTTTTACGAAACGCTACCCCCGATCAGATACACGAAGTAGGTTTAAAAACAGTAACAGGAGGTCCTTTATACAACAGGCTTAAAGCTGCTGGAGCAGGTTCATACCTCCAAAGGGAACCCAATATAAGGGAAATTTTTGAAAGCCAGTATCTTCAACTTCCCGAACAACAGGCAAAAGAACGAATTATAGAAGAGGCTCCTATTTTTGCAAAGGCGGCAGAGCCAGACAATGTAGCTCTTATAAGTGCAAACATAGATTACGGAGTAGCAAGGCAAGCTCAAAAAGCTGCTGACGATGATTTTATTCGTGAAGTAATAGGACTTACAGGACAAGATACTGTTGAAGAATTTGGTCGTACCGTACCAATAGAAACAACAAGACAAGCTCAAACTTCTTTGAGCAAATTCACGGGCGACCTTGTTCGAGAAAAAATAAACGAAGGCTCTGTAATTAGACCCACTGACTACGGGGAAGATGAACTAGTAGACATGGTTAAGAACACGATTGAACGTCAGTACAGTGCACCTAAGTTTGCTGTTCCAACTGCTTTTGGAAACCCTGCTCAGTTAAACCATTTTATGTACAGGTCGTTTATTCAGGAAGCTGTCAAAAAAGGATATGATGGCGTTGTGTTTCCTTCTTGGCAAGCACAAAAAAGTGCGCATATTATGGATTCTGAGGAAGTTGCAAAGCTTACTTATCAAAAAAGTTTGATAGAAGCATTAGATATAATACGAAAAGAACACCCTGAGTTTCCTTCTTATGAAGAGTTAACACAATCAAACTTTAAGTATCAAACAACCGTTGGGGGCGAAAGGACAGTCCCGAACGATTCAGTTGTTCTTAGGTTCACCCCTGAGATAAGAGCAATATTCGAGGACCGCGTAATTAGGCGCGCAAAAGGCGGAGAAGTAGACTTGAGACCACGAAAGATGATACACTCAGGCATCGGTGCTATGGCAAGGGAAGTAATGTAATGGCTGACAACAGACTTGCAGGCTTTTCAGTTGCAGAGTTGAAGCGCATCCGAAACAAAGGTTTGGATGACATTACAAATCTGACAAACAGGGAAAAAGAAGTCTACGATATTATGGAAGAGAACACCAAACTAGGCATTCCTAATTACGGCAGAGCGATACAAAAAGGCCGTGGCGGCACATTTAAAGGAGTATTTTAAATGTCTAAGATAAAAGAACTTGACGAAGAAATAATTCGCAGTATCCGCAATCAGCAAGAAATAATAAAGCAGGGTTTGAACAACCCAGATATACGAACTTCTGAAGTTCGTAGTGTTCTACAAAATAGTCTGATGGAATTAGAAGATCAAATACGAGAAATTAAGGGCGGTGGCACCAAACATGCAAAAGGCGGCGCGGTTATGAAAAAACGCGGCGGCACATTTAAAGGGACATTCTAATGGCATTACCCCCTAGATTAGTAGAAGCTGCAATGGGTGCAGGTGGCCCCGGCATGACCGCAGAAGAACAAATGACCGAGGTCCAACTTCCACTAATGGATGACCTTCCTGAAGGCATTATGATTGCTGGAGATGAGGAAATGGTTGAGGTCGAGGCTGAAGTCTACGACCACAATGCAAACTTGGCTGAAGTGTTGGACGACGCTATCCTTGGATCTTTGTCCTCGGACCTTGGTGGCAAGATTGATGAAGACAAGTCTTCCCGTGAAGATTGGGAAGAAGCTATTGCCAAGGGTTTGACACTGCTGGGTATCAACTATGAAGAGCGGAATGAACCGTTCATGGGTGCGTCTGGTGTGACACATCCGCTGTTGTCAGAAGCTGTAACGCAGTTTCAGGCACAGGCATACAAGGAAATGCTACCGCCCGGTGGTCCTGTAAAGACACAGATTATAGGGCAGCAGTCTAAAGAAGTTGAAGATCAGGCCCAGCGGGTCAAAGACTTCATGAACTATCAGGTTACAGAGGTGATGGAAGAGTATGATCTGGACACAGACCAGATGCTTTTCTATTTGCCTATTACAGGTTCGACGTTCAAGAAGGTATACTTCGACCCGATGAGACAGAGGGCTGTGTCGAAGTTTGTACCTGCGGAAGATTTGATTGTGCCGTACAGCGCGACAGATTTACAGACTGCCGAGCGGTACACACATGTAGTTCGCATGAGCGAGAACGACATCCGAAAGCTACAAGTAGGAGGTATATATCGTGACGTATCACTCTCAGCTACTGAAGATGAAGAGGCTGATTCAACAATACGGGGTAAATCTGACGATATCCAAGGTCTCCGTCCGGGTTACTCTGATGAAATGTTTACAATCCATGAAATCCATGTGGACTTGGACCTTGAGGGATTTGAGGATATGGATGCGATGGGTGAGGCGACAGGTATCAAGCTGCCTTACATTGTCACAATGGACGAAGGGTCTGGACAGATTTTATCAGTTGTTCGCAACTGGCGTGAGACGGACATGCTTCGGCGTAAGCGTCAGTACTTTGTTCATTATAAGTTTCTGCCTGGTTTTGGCTTTTATGGTTTTGGCTTACTTCATATGATAGGAGGGCTGTCTCGTGCAGCAACTTCAATACTACGCCAGCTTATTGATGCTGGAACTCTCTCAAATTTACCAGGTGGTTTCAAGGCTCGTGGTGTTCGCATTCGCAATGATGATGAGCCTGTTAACCCTGGTGAGTTCCGCGATCTTGACGCTCCTGGTGGCGATATTCGTAACGCCATTATTCCTCTTCCATACAAAGAACCATCTGGAACGCTTGCCCAACTTTTGGGAGTTGTTGTTGACTCTGGCAGAAGATTTGCACAAGTGGCAGACTCAAAGGTCGCTGACGTTAATTCAAATGCTCCAGTCGGCACAACAGTGGCTCTCATCGAGCAAGGCTCAAAAGTAATTAGCAGCATCCACAAGCGACTGCACTATGCACAGAAGAATGAATTCCGGCTGCTCGCTGAAATCTTCTCAGTTAATCCCGTGCCATATCCTTACATGATAGGACCAAATATTCCACCTGAGATTATGGCGCAGGACTTCGACGGGCGGGTAGACGTTCTCCCAGTATCCGACCCGTCGATCTTTTCTATGGCGCAACGGCTGTCGTTGGCACAGACACAGCTTCAGTTGGCGCAGGCTGCACCGCAGATGCACAATATGTACGAGGCTTATCGTCGTATGTATGATGCACTGGATATCAAGAACATCGACAACATTCTGCCGCCGCCACAACCGCCACAACCTGTAGACCCCGGCATGGAAAACGCAAATGTGTTGTCTGGTCAGATGATACAGGCGTTTCCGCAACAGGATCACATTGCACATATTCGTGTTCATGCAGCCATGTTGCAACAGCCAGCTACGGCTTCTAACCCACAGGCGTTTATGATGTTGCAGTCTCACGTTCAGCAGCATGTGGCTATGCATGCTCGTGATTTGGTGCAAGACATGTTCATGCAAGCTAGTCAACAGGCTGGGGAGCCTATGCCTCAAATCAATCCTGACGCATTGGAAGCAGCAGTCGCGCAACAGATTGCTGACACAACAGAGCAGTTGGCACCGCTACTGACACCACCACAACAGCCTGACCCGCTTGTTGCTATCCGTCAGCAGGAGTTACAGAACGATACGCAGGAGATTCAGCGCAAGGCGATGAACGATGCGATGGACTTCCAGATTGATCAGGCTCGGCTGATGCAGGCGTATGAGTTAGCGCAGCAGCGTCAGAACTTACAGGAACAGATTGCGGAAGATCGTAACCTTGTTAACGTGTACCGCATCGACACACAAGCTGATTTGAAGAGGAATCAATGATATGTTTCAGGCTCTTATTGGACCCATTGCTTCACTGGCTGGATCGTTTGTTGAGGGTCAGGTATCCAAGCAAAAAGCGAAAGCAACTCTTGCGCAAACTGAGGCGGAAGCGAAAGCGGAGATAATGAAGACCGCAGCCACCCACGATTCCAAGTGGGAATTGATTATGGCTGAGTCTACAAAATCCTCAATCAAAGATGAAATAGTCACGGTGATTATACTTATCCCCGTGATTTTAGTTTTCATTCCGGGCATGGAACAAGTGGTTAAGAATGGCTTTGACCGCTTGAATGAACTGCCGGACTGGTATCAATATTTGGTTTTCCTTGTGTGCAGTGCCGCACTAGGGATAAAAGGACTGGACAAGTTCAGGAAGAAGTAATGGTATTTGATCATTCACAACGTACAACAGAAGAACAGGCGAGAAAGAATCGTGGCAGAGATAACAATGGAAAGATTTCTCAAGTGGAAGATACTACCCCGCTTGATGATGATTGGGATGTCAATATCCGCTTGGCGGGTAGTGGAGTGGTTCATGGGATTGCAAGACCCTACTGCTCAACAGGCGGCTCTAGTTAGTGTCGTAACGGGCGTTTTAGCTGGTGCTTTTGCAGTTTGGCTCAACCACGAGAAGAGCTAAATGCCCAAACTGAGTGAAAATACGGAAGTAGCACTGCCACTTCGTAATATCATTTCTATGGTTGCTGCCGCATCTTTGGCAACTTTTGCCTATTTTTCGATTATCGAAAGATTAAATACCATTGAGACCAACATCACGATGATGAAATCTGATCTGGAGCATAACACAGAATTTCGTATTAAGTGGCCCCGTGGTGAAATGGGTAGTCTGCCAGCAGACTCAGAACAGTTTATGTTGATAGAACATCTAGCGGACCAGTTGGATGAACTGGCAAAACAAATAGACGAGGGCCGAGCACCGCATGACCAGCAGCAGAAGCTCACGTTAGACTTTTATGAAAAGCGCATAAGTAATCTTGAACAGAATTTAGAGAAGTTGCGAAACGGTGGTCACTAAAACAATGACATTGTTGCTGTATCTCAGCGGTGGTATCATAGAGCACACCGGACCTATGAGCATGTCTGAGTGTTTGAAGATGAAACGTCAGATAGAACGCAATGGCTGGAAGGATAGAAAAGACACACGTTATTCGTGTGAGAAACGTCAGGTTGAAGTGGCTGTTGGCATCGATGGCAAAGAGTATATTGTAAAGCTGGTTGACTAGAAAAAAATAGTGTAGGATAGGAACATGGTTAGAATTAAACAGTTTGCTGATGACCTTGGCATTCCATATAACGAAGCAAAGAAGTTAGTTATGGCTGGTAGAAAAAAGAAAGATTCTGGCAAAGACGTTTTAGATGAGATGCGTGAACGCGCTAATAAACGCATACAAGAGTTTGAAGACGCAGCAAAAGAAGCCGACCGCATTGCGAATGA
>Ga0099849_1000215_pt1 | contig 25540 bp, 24 predicted proteins | sample CB_VirMetaG_4_FD_78177 | JGI IMG/M metagenome (GOLD analysis project Ga0099849, IMG submission 78177) | Freshwater to marine saline gradient viral communities from Chesapeake Bay - CB_1508_1M Viral MetaG | ecosystem: Environmental > Aquatic > Marine > Coastal | place: USA: Chesapeake Bay... | reverse complement strand
GGTATCTGGGCTAACATAGCTGGCTTAGAGGATGACGTAAGTGATTTACAAGACGCGTTCGGCACGCAGGGTGTAGTTGACGATCCTGATACGTTAGACATTGACGAATCTTCACCTGCAACGGGCGTCTACGGTATCATCGACCAGATAGCTAACGGGTCTTTAGACAACGAAGATGCTATTGCCGCGCTAGAAGCAGTTATCGGTGAGCCTGCTACGTACGCCGAGGATGGCACTACTGTCCTCACACCTGCAACTGGGGTATACGCTCAGTCAGGAGAAGGTGTTAACGCTGACGTACTAGAAGCTATAAATGCTGTGTACGACTACGTAGGAAATATGGACACGGTAGGCTCTGCGGAGTTGGAGGCAATCGGTGCTATAGTAGGCAAACCTGCCCAAGAGGTAACTCAAGAAGATATAGACGCCGTTACATCTTTAGTACAGGGCACTGCGGTTGACCCAGAAACAGGAATAGTATCTCTTTATGACGCTAAATACGACGTAAACAACGACGGTGTAGTAGATACTAGAGATCAAGACCTACTAACTGCGGTACAGGAAGGAGATTACTCGGTATATGGTGGGGAATTAGCTACGGATTCGCTGTTTTCTAACACTGGATTTTATGATATATTCGACGAAACTAGGTACGATACGGAAATACAGCGCAAACAAGACCAAGATATACAAAACGATATAAATGAAGAAATAAACAACAACATAAATACCAACACAAACATTTTCTTAGACGCGCAGAAAAAAGCAGAGGAAGAGGCAGATAAACAAGAATACGCCCGTTTAATGCAGCAAGTACAGGCTATGAGCCAAGTTAGCGTAGAAACTCCTCAAGAGCTTGCGAACATTGAGTATATGTATGATGTATATGGTGATAGTCCTTTTGCTAATGATCAGCAACGGGGGCTGTATCAAAGTCCTTACGCTAGAGCGAAACAGGATGAAATGGCAACACAACAACAACTTCCTCTTAGAGCCGCTGCCGAAGGCGGGCTGATTGAGGATGAAACCGACGAATTAATGAAACTATTAGGTATATAATCATGGCCGAGACAGATACAACTGACGCAGGTTGGTGGGATAATACAAAAGACAAAGTAGGGGGTTGGCTAGCTTCAGAACAAGGCTCGAACGCTAAAGCCGGAGTATTGTCGTACTTTATAAACAAATCTGGGTTTACTGACGAAGAGATTAAGCGTTCAGGATACCAAGGGTCTGTGCCTGATTACAAAAAAATTATGGAGCGGGTTAACTACACCGATGCGCAAGATCGTGGGGCTGTTAGTCCCGGCGGGATGGGTAGACGCTACTTTTCTGACACTCGGTACCTTAGAAACGCAGGTGGGGATAGTGGTATTGAGTCTACCCCTCAAACATTGTACGAAGACGATACAACTATATACACAAAACCCACCATAGACTACGAAGGTGGGCAAATAGCTAAAGAAGACCAAGACGAGAATCTAACTTACACCGAAGAAGGGTACTTATCTACTCCCGGCGAAAACCCGCAAGTGTATGGCAATAACTACACGGACGAGGGTCGGGCTATAGAAAGTATGGCTCAAGACTACTCTAACCAAGACATAGCTTCGGGTATCGCCGCAAACCAAGCTAGAGGGTTTTCTGCGGGCTACAGCCCCTATATGGCTGCCGGTGGTAAGGTTAGCAAGTACAACATGGGCGGCATGGCCGCTTCCCCTTATGCCAAAAAAGAAGAAGAAGAAGATTCCGCCAACTTTAACATGGGCGGCGGAGTACAGCAGTTAGCTGGTGGTCGTTATCTAAACGGTATGACAGACGGTATGGCTGACGAAGTACCTTCTAACATAGATGGAGTACAACCCGCTGCCTTGAGTGACGGCGAGTTTGTTATTCCTGCGGATGTTGTAAGCCACCTAGGTAACGGTAGCTCTAATGCAGGCGCTAACGTGTTAAACGATATGATGTCTAATGTACGGGAAACCCGTACGGGTAACCCAAAACAAGGCAAAGAAATTGATGCTAAGAAAGTTTTGGCTCAAGGTGGTATAGCTAACGCATATGCGCATGGCGGCAAAGTCCAGAAGTTTGCAGAGGGTGACTTAGTTGCCGAGCCTGTTAATATAGAACCGATGAACAACACTACTGATCCTGCTCCTGCTAATTCTGACGATTCTGTTGTTGCTACGGATAACGCTACTCAGGGGGCTGATCCAAAAATCAATGTTACCGATAATTCTGGGCTAGGTAAGCAGACAGGCGCGGAATCGTCTCTATCCAACTGGGTAGGTGATACTGTTACTGGCATGATTGGTAGAGGCGAAGCCCTAGTAGATGATGGCTACCAAGCCTATACCGGCCCGCTAACCGCTGGTATTACCGGCAACCAACAAGCTGCATTTGACGCTGGCGCTAACATAGATACCTCTGGCGCAGGGCTAGGCTCGTTTGGTGATTTAGACCAAGCAGGTAGAGACGCCTACATGAATCCTTACCTCCAAGGCTCTCTTGACCCACAGCTACGTGTAGCACAAGAAGAAGCTGCTAGGCAGATGGCTGAACAGAACGTACGTGCAGCGCAGTCGGGATCATTCGGCGGCTCTCGAAACGCTATTATGAATGCTATGCTCCAACGAGATTCGGCGCAGCAGCAGGCTGATATTACAGCGCAAGGGTACAACACCGCGTTTGATAACGCGCAGAAGTCTTTCGGAGAAGATCGCCAGTTCGGTTTGGATGCTTTACAGCGCCAGTCTGACCTAGGTGCGACAGAGCGTGACATTTACTCTGAGTCTGTAGCTGCGGCGAAAGACCAGTTTGAAGAAGAGCGTGACTTTGATTGGAACGCTAATCAGTATATTAGCTCGTTACTACAGGGCTTACCTGTAGAGGCACAGAATTATAATTATTCTCAGCCTAGTGACTACGCGGATATTACCTCCATGTACAAAGCACTGGGTGGCACAGGTGGCCCCGCTGATGTACTTACCGGACTGATTGACGCGGGTACTACATACGGAGCGGATAAAATTAAAGATTTCTGGGAAACGACGTTTGGCGGGAGTGATCAAACAGAGCCGGATGCAGGTGATACATAGGCTAACCAAAACACTAATCTTGATAACGTAGTGTAACAAACTTTTATTAGGGCAATACAATGGCATACACAGGTAACGGCATAGCAGGAATGTTAGACACAGTGGATAAAACCGCAGGTGTTTACGCGGGTAACCCCGGCAAACTTAAACAGGCTATGGGTAAACAACCTAGCATGGGGAATATTCCTAGTGACCTGATTGACGCTCTAGCGTTACAAAAAATCACTAGCGAAAAAGAAGCTGCTAAGAACCAGATGATGCTGGCACAGCAGCAGAACCCTAAAACTATTGTTGACCAGTTAGAAGAGAAGGCAACTGCGCTTACTAAGAACGAGGTTACTGGTCAAGTTGGGGATGTGCTACAACAGAAACAACAGAAGCAACAGAAAGCCCAACAGAAAATGCTTGCTCAGGCTACTAAGCCACAGGGAGCTGGTATCGGTAATCTGTTAGGCGGAGCACCGCAAGGTGGAGCACCACAAGGCCGACCAATGCCACAAGGCCGACCAATGCCACAAGGTATGCCACAAGGTAATCCTATGCAGGGTGGGGTAGCTGCGGCTGCCGGTGGACTTATGCGTGCGCAGTTTCAAAAAGGCGGTGATGTAGATGCGAGAAAGCTCTCTGTGGAAGGTAATATCGCGCAAATAGAAAAGTATGCGGAATCACAGGGTGGTAAGTTAAGCCAACAAGTTATGCAAAGTATGGCGGCGGCTTCTAAGAACAATAGAGCAATAGTAGACTTCTTAAAGACTAAGTATGGTTTTGATGGTTTTGCCGCTGGGGCAGAAGACCTATATGGCAGAACCCGAATGCCCTCGGCGGATAACGCGGCAATAAACGAAAAACTCCGCGCTAAAAATGTAGACCCAAATGCTCGTACTGCGAGTACTGCCATTGATGCGTTTATGAACTACGGTTCTGGGCCACTAGTCGATAAGGAAGGTGGCGGTAAGCGGTACATGACACAAGAAGAACGTGTCGCTAAACAGGAAAACGAGGCTGGATTAAAAAAGGCAACGGCTGGTGAAGACGCTCAGTTTGGCTTAGAGGATGACTTAGAAAGGTTAATGGCTGATGAAGACGCCCAGTTTGCCGCTGACGATACCGCTGGTATTGACGCCCAAGTACAAGGTGTCATAGAAGGCGGAGCTAATCCTTACGGTAAGGTCGATGCAGCTTTAGCCGCTGCAAAAGGTAACGCAGGTGAGTCCGCTGGGGGACTAGAGATAGGTTCGGCAGCACAAGACCTAACAAAGGGAAACTTACAAGGGCTTGGGGCGCTTAAAGACGATGGTAAAGTTAATCCTCAACCATTTAAAGCTGAGCAAGAAGCTGCGCGTACAGACTCTGATAAGTACTATAAAAGACAGGAGAATGAAGACGCCTATAGAAAAGATATGGAAACACGTAAGAAATTTTACGGGGAATACGATCCAGAAGCAGATAAAGAGAGACAATCCGAAGCCTTCGCTGCGTATGTAGGTAGGGGTAAAGGGGGTGCTGCTCAGGGACTACAAGCCCAAATGCAAGTAAGAAACGCGCAATCCAAAGCTAGAGAAGGGCAAATGCTCGGGCTTGAAGCATTAGGGCAAAAAGGTAGAGAGCAGGATCGTCTAATAGCTGATAAAGGTACGAGCCGGTACGATAGCATAGGCTCGAACGGCACTTCAATACTAAATGCGGCTGTCCAAGGCTTTTCTGTTGCATCACAACAAGACATGATCGCAGCGCGAGAAGACCTTGATCGAAAAGATAAGACCATAGCTAGAAAAATGGAGGCTAACCTAGCGGAAGCCGAATTGGAAATGAAGAAAATAACTGCGGCAGGCGAGGCTAGCGCCACTCAAAGAAAAGACGTATTATCCCTTATCGTTACCGCTGAAGACAACATTCTTAAAGCTAAGCAAGACATATTTGAAGTCTACGAGCCACAAATAAGTATGGCACAGCAGCAAGGAAAGGATACGGCAGCGCTAATAGATGTAAGAGATAAGGCGATTGATGGTGTTATATCTGGGTATGCGGGCGTACTTACTACATTGAACGAGCTGGCGGGAGTAAATAAATCAAACCTTAGCGGCAGCCCCTACAGTGACAGTCCAGATGTGAACAGCATAGTCGGCGATAAACTTAAAACAAAACAGTAGAGAGTACTTATGGCAAGTAGAGCGGATATTGAAGCGGCCCTAGAAGTATCAGATCGGCAAGGGGATAGACGCTCTTCAGACATGTTACGAGTAGCATTGTTTGAGTTAGACGGAGCACCTAGAACCTCTGTTGAAGAGTATAAGGCTCGCTTATCTATGGGGCCAAGGCAAGAAGAATCCGGCGTATTAGGTAACCTAGCTAAAGGTTTTGGCGCGGGTGCTGTTGGGACTATCGAATCTGCCGCTTTAGGCTTATCTACTGTTCTTGAAGAAGAAGACGAACTAAAAGCCCGCGAAAAGATACAGCGTGTGGCCGATAGATTTACTCCTGAAGGTGGAGACAAAGATTCTATTACCTATAACGTAGGGTCGGGCCTCGGCTCTATTCTTGGCACAGGTGCAGCTACGTTAGCAGGTGGTGCAGTCGCTGGCCCCGCAGGTGCAATTGCCGCAGGTACCGCAGCAGGTGTAGCTACTCAAGTCGGTGAAGCGAGTGAACGTGCCCGTGAAGCAGGCGTATCAGAAAAAGAACGTAACCGTGCAATAACTAATCCAATGATTATCGGTGCGGGTTTACTAGAAACCATCCCCTACCTAAAAGCTGTCGGCAAATTTAGTAAGCCCACCGCCAATAAACTAAGCAAAATGCTTGGTGGCGACAAAGAACTCAAAGGTCTACTTGACCGAGCTAGAAGCGCCGGAACTACTGGTGGTGTGGAAGCCCTCCAAGAACTTGCCCAGAACACTGCACAAAACTTAGTCGAGCAAGGCTACAACCCAGACAGAGAACTCGCTGAAGGTGCCGCTGCGTCTGCCGGATATGGCGGTGCAACAGGTGCTATCTACCAACTACTTATAGATGTACTTCCGGGGAGACGAAGAGGTGCTACGCCACAACGTGATGAGACAGGCCCAGAGTCAGAGGCGGATGTACAAGATGTCCCAGAAGAAATTAGCGAAGAAGACATCGAACGAGAGCAAGGCGAACTGTTTGGTGAAGACGGGCAAGGAGAGTTGTTTCCACAAACCAGTTTAGACAGGCGCAACGCTGAGGCGAGAAGAGAAGATGAAGCTAGTGGCAAAATTACATCGACTGACGCTAGGCTAAAGGACGAGGCAGAGACAAAAGAAATTGAAGACATGTTCGCAGAGGATGAGCGGGCTAAGAAACAAGTAGATATAGACGAAGTAATAGACAAGGATAAGAAAGACGAAGCAGCCGCAGAAAAAGACAAGGTAGCAAAACAAGAAGCTGCACGTGCAGACGATGCGGAAACAAAAGAGATTGAATCGTTATTGGCGGAAGATGCAGGTGTAGAGGCTGAGGCCACTGCCGAAGAAGCACTTAAAGAACTACCTAAAACCGACAGACGAGTGCAAGAAGGGCGAGAGAAAAGAGCCGCCGAAACACGTGAGCGTATACTTAACAAAGTCCTAGATGAGTCTGTGGACATTAAAGGGTTTGCTAACCCTCAAAAAGCTATAGAGGCTAGATACCACAGAGCATTGAAAGCGGAAAAGGTAGCTAAAAGTTTTGCTACAAAAGCGGAAAGCGCTACTATAGCCACTGAAGTTAAGAAAACTAAAAAACTACAACAAACTTCGGGCGACCCCCTAGCGACAGGAGACACAGCACGTGGAGCTACTAACGCAAAGCAACAACCTAAGAATGCTACAGCAAAACGAAGTGGAGCTAGCGTTTTCAGTAATCCAGCAAGTGTGGAACAAAGACGGGAGCCAGTTCAAAACCCCACCGCAGCTAAGGCACCTACAGCTAGAGGAGTGGAAGTGTCTGATGGAGTCGTTAATACGCTTGTTGGTGGAGAAGGAGACGTCAATCCTACACTAACACCTACACCTCTGGATACAAACGTGGTCGCCCCGGGGGTAACTACAAGAGGTACTACACCTCAACCTGTTACTGTAAGTAAAGATATACCTACACTAGAACAAGCTAAAGCTAAACTAGCTAAAGCTAAAGCTAAGCCCAAAGCTAAGCCCAAAGCTAAGACTAAGGCTAAACGCAAAGCTAAGGAAGTAGCTCCTCTAAGTCCTGCCGCAGCGCGGATGGAAGAGATTCGTAGGACTGGCTACGTTGACGAAGTGCCTGATAGTAAAAACCCTGTAACAGATGCAGACAGGAAAGCGGTTAAAGCCAGTGAAAATAAAAAGGTAGCTACCTACTTTGGTAACGCGCCTGACCCAGTTGATGGGATTCTAAATGCCGTTAGCGACATTGTGTTGGGAACTCCAGCTACTAGCGTGGCGGCAAATGACAGCTTAGACCCCGATGTTAGAGCGCAACTAAAAAACCGAAGTGCAGATAACGCTACTGAGGCGTTAGCAGAGGTTAAGAAAATCGTGTCCCCAGAAGTCGGTAAGTTTATCGACAAGAAGCTGGCGGAGAAACGAAAAGAGATTAAAGAAAAGCCTCCTACCACCAAGGATAAGGCAGATGACCTTACAGAAGAACGGCAGAGAAGTCGTCAACGTACGTTAGATAAAAAAGAAGCCCTAGAAGACGTACTTGACCAAGCGCAGTTTGAAAAGGCGGAGAAAGAATTACTCAAGCAACTAAACGAGGGTGTAGACAAAGATAAGCAACAGAAGACTGTAGCGGCTAAACAAGTCGTGAAGTACATGCAGATGACTGACCGCTATAAAAAGTTTGCTACCCTACCTCCTAAACCTAAGAAAAATAAGGTGCAGAAAGAAGTAGATGAAGTAGTAGCCACACTAGAAGAGATAGAAGTCTACGACGAAATGAACTCCTTTACTGAGGAAGAAATAGGTTTAGACCTGAACGTAGACAGTTTCGCTAACTTGGGCAAAGACACAGACGCTCTTGCTACAGACCTAACTCCTGAGATAGTTAAACTACTCGAGAGTGGGGACTTAAAAGGCGCGATAGAAGCGGTAGCTAAACTACCTATTACTTCACGTGTTAAGACTGCTGCGGAAGCATTGGCGAACTACGTGGGCGACGCTAAGGTAGTTGTAGTGAACGACAACACTAATAACGCTGCGTCCAAAGAATTTGCGCGGGCGGAAAAAGAATTTAAACAAAAGTATGGCGAAGATAAAGTGCTTAAAGGGTTGTACGTTGCTAGCGACAATACCCTAGATAATACTATTATCCTTGGCCCTAAAGGGGTTAACGTCCACACGTTACTACATGAAATGACACACGCTGCGACAGTTAAGGCTCTTCTAAACAAAGGCGACCCGATAACCAAGCAGCTAAATAATATATACAAACAAGTTAAGGGTACGCTACCTACAGTTTACGGGAGCACCAATTTACTTGAGTTTGTAGCTGAGGCGTTTAGTAACCCAAGTTTTCAGAAAGACCTTTCTAAGATATACAAGAAAGACATGACCCTTAGTATGTTCCAAAAATTTGTTAACTCCGTGAATAACTTATTTCGCCGTATAATGGGTATGTCATTTAAGCCTGTGTATAAAGGAGACGGAAACACTTTTAGTGCCCTATCTAAGACCGATGCCCTTATCCTGCAAATACTACAACCTGCTATGGGCGTAAACGAGGGTATAACTCTAGCGCACATGTCTACTAAGGAAGGCGTGCAAGAAACAATGAGCAACATGGATAAGATACAGAAAGCCTTTAAGCCCATGACTAAGGCTGATGGTTCTAGGTTTGGTGATAGCGCGATAGATTTTATTACAGGCTCTCCTCGTAAGATGGGTTCGTACTTATTAGAACTCGCCCCTATGTTAGCTATGGTAGACATAGCCACCAGTGCTAACGCTAAGCTAGGTAAACTGTCCAAACAGTTACATGACGCTTTCTTGAAGCAGCGTGCAGCCATACGAGAATCAGATAACGATCTTAACGTAATTAAAGGCGAGTTCGCTAAGTGGGCGGACAAACAAAGTGAAGCCGCAATAACGCGCTTTAATGACGTTGTGTTTAGCTCCACAACTAGTCAGATTGACATTGCCGAAAAGAAAGCAAGTGACTATAAAGACGACGATGTTATCGAGTTTAAAGGGCGAGAAATGAGTTCTCGAGAAGCCTACAACATAATGAAGAAAGAGTGGAACGCTCTTGGCCCAGACGGACAGAAAGTCTACAACGATATGCGTCAGGCTTACAGAAACCAATTCGCTAGACTAAAAGAAGCTATCTTTGGTGACATAGATAAAGCTAGCACCGATGCGAAATCGGCGGGGCAAGTGAAGAGCTTACTGACCAAACGCCTGTTTGAGAAAACTGAGCTAGGAGTTTACTTCCCACTACTACGTGAGGGTAACTTTAAGCTAGTGTATGAGTTAAAGGCTGACCGTAAGAGCGAGAGAGATCAGGCGCAAGTAGAGATGTTTACTACTAATGCCCACATGCAGCGTAGAATTAAAGAGTTAGAAAACGACCCCGAAGTAGTGCAGGAAAAAGTGTTTACGTATGAAACCGGTAAGGGTTCTATAAGCACTACGGGAGTCGTGCCTCCTACAGCTTTTGTCAACACTATACTTACGCAGTTAGATTTAGCTGGAGTAGACAAAGAAGTATCTGCGAACATACTTGAGCTGTACATAGATTCGCTACCAGAATCAGCTTTCGCCAAGTCTATCCGAAAACGTAAGAACCGCGAAGGGTATATCCCTGATGCCCTATATACGTTTAATAGGAAGGCATACGACATGGGCAGGCAAATCGCCCGTCTAAGTAACACCTCTAACTTAATAGCCTTACAAAGTGAGATGAACGAGTTCGCTAAGTTAGAAGAGTCGGCTATGCAGGAAGACCCTAAACGTAAGGGTAAGGTAAATGCTTTTTCTGACATTGTAAACCAACTCAACATGCGTGCTAGCTACGCTAGAAATCCTAAGACTGAGTACCAAACGCAAGCGCAAGCAGCTAACCGTTTTGCATTTATGTACACAATAGGGTTTAACGCCTCGTCTGCTATAGTCAACATGTCACAGATACCTTTATTTGTTATGCCTTACCTAAGTGCAGAGTACGGTATCGGTAATACAGGCAGGGCTATAAAAGACGCAGGTAAACTTATTACTGCGAGTAGTTCGGTATTAACCAAAGAAGGTAAGAAGTTAGGTAAGTCTTTAAAGCGTAAAATTAACCGCAAAGATGACATTACAGAAGATATAGAGTTTGAAGGTAAAGCTAGCTTAGAGAACTACTTTATTGCTAGGTACGATAAGGCTACTAACTCGCATGTATACGACCTTCGTGACGACATAGAGTTCCCCAATGCCGAAGTTAAAGCGATGGTGGAATCAATACAGCCATTAGTACAGGCTGCGGCAGACGCTAACCAACTAGATCAGTCTGTTATAGGCTCAGAGATTAACGTTGATCAGTCGGGGCAGCAGCGTAGCCTTTCAGACAGCGCTACTCGAATGGGGGCATGGGGCTTCCATAACGTGGAGAACTATAACCGACAAGTTACGTTAGCTACCACCTACTTACTGGCGTTACGTAAGTTAGAGGCGGATAAAGGAAGATCAGCTACGATAGAGGAAAAGCAAGCCTTAGCGGATAAATCACTAACTAAGACACAAGAACTTAATGGTGGCTCAGTTAAGGAAACAGGCGCTAGACTAGCGCAAACTGACCTAGGTAGTGTAGCGTTGATGTACAAAAACTTCGGTTTAACTATGTACTACAACATGTTTAAGTCCGCCTACGTAGCGTACTCTGACCCGGCGCAACGTAAAGTAGCAATTAAGCAGTTGGCTGGCGTGCATCTTACCTCGTTGTTTTTTGCAGGCGTTCAAGGCATACCGCTATACGGCGCAGTTAAGCTAGTAGCTAACATGTTTATGGATGACGAAGAGGAAGATTGGGACTCGTACGTACGTAGGAACATAGGCGAAGGTTGGTACAAAGGTGCGATCACTAAGTACTCAGGTACAGACGTATCTAAACGTGTCTCCCTTGGGCAGTTATTAATACAAACTAACCGCTACAACCCAGAGGCTTCGCCAGAGGAAGAGATATTCTTCTACCTTGGCGGCCCTGCATGGAGCACGTTCGCAGGTTTTGCTCGTGGTGTTACTGACTTAGGTCGGGGTAATTTAGAGCGTGGCATAGAGGGTATGTTACCTGCGGCATTCCGTAACCTTAACAGGGGTCTTAATAGGTACAACCGTGAAGGCGCACTAACACGTAGAGGCGACGTTATATACGATGACTTTAGTGCAGGTGAGCTTGCAGGACAGGTGTTAGGTTTTGCCCCTAGAGATTACGCGTTTAATCAAGAACAAAACATGATGAGTAAAGGCATTGAGCGCAGCATTGCCGACAAACGTTCTGACTTGTTAAGTAAGTATTACACCGCAGCTCGTAAGGGTGATTGGCCTCGTGTGCGAGAAATATCCGAAGAGATGTCGGACTTTAATAATCGTCACGCTCCTACGTACGGCAAGAAGATATTCATAAGCGGTAAAACGATTAAGAACTCTATGAAGCGTCACCAAGAGCAGTCCCTTAGAATGAACAACGGCGTATCTTTAAATCCTGCATTGCGTGATGGGTTAGAGATACAAAGAGCAGAATGGGATAAAGGTTGGCAGTTGTACTAAAACTACGTTACATCAGTGGAGGGGGGGCTGATGTAACGTAGAGTACTTTCTAGGAGAATGATTCTGGACTCCAGTGAACGCCAATGAACGCCAGTGAACACCAAAATCAACGCCAATGTATCATAAAGTCCGCCAAATGCGAACCCCTAAAAGGCCGCTTTCTTCGCGGGTTTTGGTGGTAGTAGACCACCCTTTACTATGCGTGTATGTAGCCAGTTGGCGCTTAGCTAGTACAGTATTTATACAGGGGATAAACAAGGATGAACCTATTACAAAGGCATCCCAGTTTACCTCCACCTTTACCCCGTCAGGGTTAAGATCGTACGTTCGCAGGATGTAATTCACTAAGCATAACCTCTTCAGGTACACTAGCGTCACAATCGACAATGATACAATCTGCCGGTGGTAGCTGCATCTGCGTACCTTTCGTAATGCGTACCTTTTTCTTCTTAGCGCCTAACTTGTCTTTCAAGTCCTGCACTAACTGCGTGTAGTTTATTTGTTGCTTACCACACCATTCCTTTAATGGTTTAGGTAATAGGTATGCCCGCTTCAAGTCAGTCTCGTACCTACCAACCAACTTGTTAGCACGTGGCATCATGTCAGGAATAACTAGGGAATCTAATCCGTTATTTTGTTCCCCACCTGATCTGGCAGTACTCTTAATCCAAATCATGCTGTTGAAGTGCTCACTCATGTAATCGTTTAACATTTGTTCTATAGATACAGACATATCTTCCACCGTTGCTTTGTTTACCCGTAGCTGGTTTATTATCCACTTCTCTACCGATGGTAGATCGAAGCTAGTCAGCTTTAAATTATTTGATATATGCAACCCTGCTAGAGTCATAGCGGCATGTACCGACCAGAATCGGTTTTCCGCTGTTAGCCCTGCTAGCCTATCTACACGAGCCTGCATATCCGCGCATATCTGCTTAACTTCTTCTACGTTGTTCATTACGTACTGTACAAACGGTACGCCCGCCCACCCGTAGTGTTCCGTTAATGACTTACTAAATACATCCGTTTCTTCCTTGGTACTAAAGTGTACTTTCTTGACGTGGCATTCGAGCACCCTCTGTGCCTCAGCTTTCGGCATATTCTTTATCATACTGATACGCTCGATAAGGCTAGTGTTCCCCGTAGTAACCGCGAGTAACTGCCAAGCCTCACCTCTGTGGCGTTCTTGGTTAGCCCCGCTAGTCATACGCCCACGCTGCCTGCCCGACGTTAATTGATATGCTAGGTCTGACAACTCCGTACCGTGTGAGTTAGTTAACTCATCCATGTACAAGGGTAAGTTATGGTACATCTCTCCTCTGTTCATTTTGGTGGCGTAAGTGTCCCGCTCTTGGATTAGCAACTCTTCTGGGTTCCCCCATATAGATGCCCCCGCAATCATAGCGGTTGTCTTACCTAGCCCAGACTCTTTACTGTGTATGTGCATGGCGGCGCAATGCAGCGACGAGAATGGCATAAGTACCGAGCCGAACCCTGTACCTAGTATGTATTGGTGTAACTCCATACCATCACGGTTATAAAAGTTAACCGTATCTATCCAGCCCTGTAGGTCGCCTTTAGGCTCGAACGCTGGGAACAAACCTGCGGTCTGCGATGATGGTGGGTTAAACTTCACCTTGTCGGCGTGTATCTCTTGGTTACCCAAGATAAACTTATCCATCTTCTTGTTTGTCCAACCAAACTGCCGGTGCGCTTCATCGGCTGCGCTTGCGTTCTGTAGTTCATTTATCCACGTTGTCGTGTATTGCATGAGTTCCTCCACCTTAGTTACTGCGACTCCTCGCATAGACATTTGCTTTCTAAACTCTTCTCTTGACGTCACCGAAGTGAGCGGCACGGTAAATTCTGATACCCCATCCATAGGTAGGTGTAAGCGCATTACAATGGCCTCGCCTAACTCTACATCCTTTAACCTGCGAACAACGTACAGGTCGTTGTGGTATATGGTCTTCTCATCTACGTCACCGTCAGCATTTTTAAGACGCATGTAGACGCCACCGTTCGCCCCACGGAAGTAAGGCTTTGGGTATGTCGGTATAACGTATTCTAGTACAGGTGCGTTGGGTAATTCTGTAGCTGGTGCGTACACCACCTCTTCTTCTGTGGCTTCTTTAAACTTCTTACCTAGTACTACTGGTGATTTTATCTTGCCCCAGTTGGGACAGTCAGGGCATACGCCCGCGTTGTTCTCGTCGAACGTAGTACAAGTGTACGGCCCTTTAATAAGGTCGAACTTGGCTTGCGTGAGGTCTGGACTATACCCCTCGTGCCCTTTAGATATTTTGTGCGCTGCTATCTCGCCATCGTTGCAGAACTTAGCGATAGACAAGCCCGCTCGCCACATAGGTTCGCTAGTGCTGTCTTGATCGGTAGCGATGATCTTTAGCTGCTCACAACCCCGACCCGATTTTGTTTTCATCATGATGTCTTTAAAGCTATTCTCGTTGTTACGTCTCATAGCCTCAGTGAACAAACTGATTGTCCCATCGTCTTCGGCAGGCACTACAATGCTCGCCATACCGATTACTTTGGCGAAGTCTTCTACTGATACAGGATCGCTATCGCACAACACGTTGACCTGTACCTTGGAACCGCCTTTCCAATTGTGCATGGATGGTATGCGTAAAACTCTAGCTGCGTCAGATGTTACCGCTGAATCAGCGCGTAGCCCCATACTTGATACCAGTCCCTTGAACTTAGCCGCAACTACTTGCCACTTACGTACAGGCACAGGCTCAGACAATGGCCAGTACACATGTAAGCCGTAACCAGAGTCCACTATAATAGGTTTTGGTAGAGAAACTTCTTTACAGAAAGTCTTTAACGCGGCCATAGCTTCTGGCCTAGTAGCGTACTTCTTAACGTCATCCCCTATGTCCAGATCAAGAAAGAACGCTTGCACATTCTCTACTAGGTCTGCACTGCGTGAGCCTTTACCGGCAAACGATCCTAGCGCGTAGAACGTATCCCACCCATCAGCATCGTAGTCGGTAGCGCTGGCTACCAAGGATTCTTTATCTTTGAAGAATATCTGTTTGCGGTCTTCCCACTGTTTGCCACCATTGCGTAAAGCCAATAGACAGTAGAAGTTCCCCTCCGCTAATACCTTTTCTAAAAATTCACTCGCATTCATATAACCCCCCAACCGAAAAAATACTACAAGGCGCTAGTGTAAGCCACCCTGTAGTCAAGTTAACAAACGGCTAAAGGTTATTCGTCGTCCCAATCATCAATGATAGAACTAAGGTCTTCGTCTTTGGCCTTTGGGGTTGGGCTAGCTTTCTTCTTAACTACTTTTTTCGGCGTAGGTTCTGGCTCATTAGGCGAAGGTTTGTCGTCGCCAAACACATCAGCGGTTATTTCTTCCATAGACTCTTGGCTAACTGCCTCTGCTGCTGGGGCGAACGGGTTATCGTCACCACCCATAGTGAAGCCCTCAACTGCACCGAATGGGTTAGACTTCTGCATCTCTACATACTTGATAACCTGTACAGCTTTCAAGCGTAGTGATACGCCGTGGTCACGCATGTTATACGGTACGAATACAACTGCTACGTTAACCGTACTGCCTGTAGTCAACCTAAAGTCTTCTGGTAACTCAGTACCCTTAGCGTCACATTGCATAGGCTTGTTAGTCAACTCTGCGCCGTACGCGCCTTTCAATTTAGCTTTGCCTACGTAGAAACCATCGTCGTCTTTAACGAATGGCATCTCTAACTTGGCAGGCCACTTGGCTTCTTTCTTTTCTTGGTACGCTTTAGACATTTCAAGGAACAACGCCTTGGCTTGGTCTTTGTTCATACGGAATGACATCTCGTATGACGCGCCATCTTCTTTCGGGTCACAAGATACCGAACGGTTCTCGGCATTGTCAAAACGATACGTCTGGTTGATACGTGGGTATAGTGCTTCTACATTATTTACTAAGTACATGCTCATTCTCCTAAGAATGGTTTGGGTTATGTTCGTACCCATCGGTAATTCCAAAGGGTGACGATCCTACGCTCTGCTCGATAACGAGCAAAGTTATTGCTTCTTTCGTGTCAGGGTGATTCTTAGTCTGACTTACTACGTCTACCTCTTGCTTGCCCAAGGAACGGACTGGCTTGAAGTAAAGTTTTGGTACGGCGCTGTACTCATCGAAGTACATTTTGGTAACGATAGACGCTGCTTGCGTATTATTTTGTGATAACAAACGAACGTATTCTTGCATTGGCATGTTGCCCTTTACAGTTTTACCAAAAATAGAAGTGGCTGGCAACTGAATTTGATAAACTTCATCTAACTTTTCAGCCGGTGCTACTGCTAATCGTTGAGAAAACCTACAAGCCCTACCATTACTTCCAGATGAACCGCGTACATTTTGCTTGCAGTCCATACACCGACGACTCTGTACCTGTTCTTCTGGCACGTCCGCGTCAGGTGTTTGTGTTGTAGACGACCAACACGTTGGTGCTACAGTTTTACTAGGGTCGAAATCTGCGGCGTAGTATGAACGTGATACGGGTGCCGCGTCTAGTAAAACAACCTCCATACTGTTGTCATAAGCAAACGGTTGCCCCATAAAGTTCCCACCCCGCAAGCTGATTCGGCGCATCTAAGCGTCCTCATCCACGCTAAGCCCTAAGTGCGCAAGCGTGTTACCTTTCCAGTCATCGGTAGAGGTTCGGCTTAGCATAGCGTCTTCAACTAAAGGTATCTTAAACCTATAGGTATGGCCTACACTTACGTAGGTGTGCTCAGGTATGTGGCCATTGCGTAGCCACGCTCGAACAGTAGACACAGACACCCTAAAGTGTTTGGCTAACTCTTCTATTGTTGCTAGTTGTTCCATTACTTTTTCCTCACTGATAATGTGTATTCTGAATCCACGTTAAGCCCCATAGGAACTACATCGGGATTTTCTTCTAAGTACTGGCGCATGTTAGTTTGGTTAACACGTTTGTCTAACAGCTCCGGCACTCCCTCTTCTAATATAAACTTGTGCATGGACTCCCAATCGCTAGTCCAGTACCGTGTCTTAGTGCTACGGTAGAACAAGCCCTCGGCGGTACGTACACTTTCAACACCTTGCTCATCACAATATTTAAGTAGTGCGGCTTTCACTGCGTCTAACTTCTCAGACAATGCTTTGTCTTCTTCTTTGAAGTTGGCCGACAACTCTGACCGCTTGCTACGTATCTTCTGGTACACCCGTACCATCTTGGCCACGTCTAATGGTTCTGACATAACTACCTCCTAGTTAGTGGACGAGTAATATAGTGGTATGTAATGCCCTAGTCAAGTAGTTCGTTGTAAAGATCGATCATTTTTGTGTGTACGTCTATTCTATTATCTAATAGTGAGTACACACGTTTTTCTACGGCAGAACCTTGTAACTGGACGACGGTACATTTGTGGTCTTGTCCTGCTCTGTGTACACGTGCGTTGGCTTGGGCGTATGTTTCCAGTGAAGAAGTTGGCCCCCACCATACGACAGTGTTTGCAGCGGTCAGGGTCACACCGTGTGCAGCGGACTGCGGTTGTATGACTAACACCTTGGGGTCGTCGGTCTCTTGAAACCGTTTGAATATCTCAGTACGTTTACTAGCTGGTACATCCCCACGTATAACCTCAGTGGCTATACCGTCATCACGTAGCTTGTCTGTGAGTATGTCAATGACATGTTTGAACGGTACAAACACGAGTATTTTCTTACTCGACTCATCAATGACTTCACGCAGTACTTTGTATCGGTTCTTAATATCAAACTCTAATGTCTCTTTGTCATCGGTGTACACTGCGCCTGCGCTTATCTGTAGTAGCTTGTTCATGGTAACCGCTGCGTTTACTGCGGTAACTTGCTCGCCTGCCACGCGCATAACGAGCTGATCCTTCAAAGCCTTGTAATACTTCTTCTGCTGACTTGTTAACTCGACCTCACGCTTAACGTATACCATCGGCGGTAGGTCTAGGCATTCCTCCTTGGTAAACCGTATCGCAGGTTGTAGTGCGTTGAATACTGTATCAGTAGCTGACTCTTTCGGTGCCCACTTGAATTGCGTAACGCGAACCAATACTTGATCTCGGAACGCACTAAAGAACTTAGGTACTGCTTTGGGGTTAACAAGTTTAGCTAGGCCATACGCATCTACTGGGCTTTGTGCGGCGGGCGTACCCGTCATCAGCCACAGCCACGTGTCTGGTTTAACTACCCTGTTTAGAGTTTTCCAACGGTCGGTCTGCACATTCTTGTAGTGAGTAGCCTCATCTATAATAATGCAGTCGAAGCCCCCATCAGCTATGACGTCTTGTACTATCTTCACACCATCGTAGTTAATGATAACGAACTCAGCGCCACCCTCGATTATCTTTCGGCGTTTTGCTTTCGCACCATGCGCCACGTCAACTGTTCGGTGCATAGCAAAGGTAAACAAGTCAGCACGCCACGCGCTATCCATGATTGACAGTGGGCATATAACCAACACGCGGTTGATCTTGCCTTGTCTCATCAAGTAGTCAGCCGCCCATATTGCGCTGGCTGTCTTACCTGTGCCCTGCTCATTGAAACAGAACGCACGGCGGTTCATAGTCAAGAACCCTGCTGTCTTCTTCTGGTGGTCAAACGGTTCGTACTTACCTGTCCACTCATACCTACCCTCAATAGGTGATGGCGCGTTGATCTTCATGTTACGTAAAGCCTTGGCCTCGTCTAGTCCCCAACTAACCGCTACTGTGTTAGGGGCGACTTCCTTACTCCTAGGTATAACCTCGGTGACTTGCTTAGGGTTACGCAGTTTAAGTAGTATGGCTTTGTTATCTAAAATTCTCATCTATAGGTCTAAAAGCGATACGATTGTTTTCATTGGCCCCGCCACCGATTGGTAATCATCTGCACCATGGCCAAAAAAGATTCTAGTAGCGTAGCTCTCGTTGCCATTGCTCCGTTTAATATGCATTGGCTCCATGTATAACACGTTGTCTAAATTTACTAGTATTGTTTTGCGGTCGTCGTATCTCGTTAAAAGTATAAACTTGCTCATGTCTTACCCCCTGATTTATAGTTACGTGCTCGGTTCTTACTACTACTTTCTACCTTGTACCCATCAGCATTCGACCCGCCATTGGCTAGCGACTTGTTGTGCGATATGTCTTTACCTTTACGTTTCTTGTACCCGTGCTTCTTATCGAACGCACGTCTAGCACGCTGTCGTTCCATACGTGCTCTGTGTTCTTTACTACCTACTGGCGCGTTTTTCTGCGGCTTTCGGTCTTTCGGATTCTTGTACGGCATCTGCCTTATCCTCTTTTGGTTTATTAAAGATACGGTCGAACTCTGAATTGAACCGCTCCGTATCTGCTGTTGGTCGTCTTCTACTACCTTTACCCATTACCCTCTCCCGTTATGTGGACACTCTAATACGTCACACCATGCTCGGCACAACCCGCTTGGGTTAGCGTTCCACACGTTGCTATCAGATGCGATCACCATTTGTTTATACTTACCTACATACTTTTCAGTTAACGCCCGCTGGTCGTCAGTGCGTGTGTACCTACTCCTGATAAGGTCTTTAGACACGACAAACAACAGGCCACCTTTCACCACCTCTATTTCTGGGAAGTGTTTCCACACTGCTAAAGCCATAAGCTCTAGCTGTCCCTTGTCTGCGTACCGTGCCGACTTGCCTGTCTTGTAGTCCACAACCCACGCTAACTTCTTGTCATGGTCTACTATAATTAGATCGGCTATACCTCTGAACCATACATCGTCATCTCTGAACCCGCATGGCTCTAGGTTAGCTGTTAGCCCTAGCTCGTACTCGCACAGCTTCTCCCCTTGGATGCGGTTAAGTGCATCGAGTGAAGGTTTACAGTAGTCGTACTTCTTAGGTAGTGGCTTGTTGTCACGTATGTACTCCTCACACGCAAGGTGTACGTCAGTGCCGTAGCGCATAGCGTCAGTTTCTTTCTGCGGATATTCTTTTAATATCTTCACATGGTAAAACTGCTTAGGGCATGTCTCGAACGCTTTAAGTTTACTAAACGACCACGGTGCTATGCTCACAATAAGTAATCCTCTAAATCATTAGTTCGGTGTTGGTGGTCTTCTATCGCCCGCCGTTGCTCTATCGTAAGGTTAGATGATGTTTTGTTAAGGTACCTATCCCTACCTTTCTTTTCCTCAACTTTCCTAGTTGTAGCGGTGGAGCAGGGGACACATGCGGATGATACCGCAGCCATCTTCTCAGCTCCTTGTTTACACCAGCGCCTTTGGTACCCACCACATTTAGGGCATGGCGTGTTAGTCGTGAATCTCTTAGGGCCACTCATAACTTTTCTATGGTGCTTAACGTAAGCGGTGCCTCTGTCGGTAAAGTCTACGGGCTTAAACACAAGATCTTTCATATCGTACTCCTTGTTGGTCGTCAGCCTCGATTTCTGCTAGACATATGTGGCACGTCAGTTCGTTTTCTTGCGGCTCATCTGATACCAGCTCCCCACAATGCTGGCAATTAAAGTAATCGCTCATTACCACTCTCCTTTATTTTCTTGTGTATCTCTTGGCGGTGGACACTAACTGATCTAGGTGCGTTGATGCCTATCTTCGCTTGCCCATACTCGTTTATGCCTAACACTACAACTTCTACATCATCACCTATGATGATAGCTTCACCTACTTTACGCGTAAGGATCAACATTACACTTCCTCCTTTTCTTTGAGTTCGCGGCGCTTGACGCAATTTTCGCACTCACAAGTGCCTAAGTAGCGTTCTATAACTTGTCTGGCTTTGGCATAGTCTATTTCCTGCTGCACCTCCTTTGACCTTTCGGCTACTATTTTGTGGGGGTCTTCCCCTAATAGCACCAAATCTACCTCTTCCTCAGTAAGCTCTAGCATTTCTGGCTCTTTACGTGTTCTCCTAAGCATCCTAATGGCTAAGGCTAAAGTAAAGATAGCGAAGCTACCAACCAATACAACATTTAATAAAATTTCCATTACTCACATCCCCCATAAGATTTATCAAAACCACTCTCACAATCGAGCGGCATACCTTTACACCACGTAGGCACGTACCGCATACACTGCTCTATGTATGCTTGCCCCTCTTCAATTTCTTTCTTCGGTACAGCACACACGATACTATCATGTACTGTCATAGTCACCTTATACTTCTTAGATATAAGTAACAACTGCTCACCTATAATTATACGCGCCAAGGCTTGGCATATGTTCTCTGTTACCTTTCCACCATAGATACGGTTTCGGCCTTTTCGGGTCATGTAGTTAAACTCTGGCCCACGCTCACCTTGTTCGTAATCCAAATTGTCGTACCGCATGTACAGCCCGTTGGGTAGGTGTACCCGCCCATCTAATCCTGTGGTAGTAAATTTGACTGTGTTCAAGAACCCGAAGGAACCCCGGGAATTACGGGACATCTCTACTAACATGTTCTGACATGCTCGCCAGAAGTGTGTGATCTTCCAATTCTTATCTCGGTACACGTTTATGATACGGCGTGACTCATCAAGTGATATGACAACACCTGACTGCGCCTTGAGCTGCTCCTTAAATCGTTGCGCTCCCATGCCATAACCTGCGCCAAGGATAGCTGTCTTACCTACGAACCTCTGCTCCTTGGTAACGTCTTCTACTTCTACACCGTATATGTCAGCCGCCATGTGTTTGTAAACGTCTTCACCTTTGGCGAACGCTTGTACTAGGTCTTGCTGATCTGCTAGCCATGCTAGTACACGTGCCTCAATCTGCGACGAATCACAATCAACTAGCATGTAGCCCGCTGGTGCGATGATACTTTTCTTTAGCTTCTTACCATCAACACCACGGCTGGGTAGGTTTTGCATGTTGATCTTGTCGTCACCACCCCACCTACCTGTGTGTGCTGCGTAGTACCTAATGGGTACAGGCAACTTACCGCGAGAAGCTATAGCTATAAACCTCTCAGTGCGTGTTTCTTCTAAGGTAGACTTCAGCCCTAGACGTGCTGTGGCTAGTGCTTGTACCTCTGGGCTATCGTGATTCAGTAATGCTTTAAACCCTGCATCAGTCTTGGCGAAGGCATACGTCTGCTTACCAGTAGTGAGGCTTTCTTTCATTGGTGGGGTAACACCCTGTGCCTCAAGTAGTGCGGCGAACTTAGGGTTACTCATCAGGTCTTTCTTGGCTACGCCAGTAGCATCTAGCAAAGATTGTTTGCGTTCCTTTACATCGATAAGGTGGTCGGCTAACAACTCAGCATCCAACTCCAGTACTGGCTCTATAAACATACGTAGTGTGGCGTCGATTAACTTTAGTTCCTGTTTTGGGTACGACCTACCCATCAACTTGAACAACTCGTAGCACAAGTCTACGTCATTGATACAGTAGTCACCGTAGGCGTCTAGTTCCTGTGCAGAAAAGTCCGTGCGTCTCTTTCCGATTGCGTCGAGAACTTCCGTTCCCTTGGCCCCGATAGCATACCTTTTAGCAACCGCCGCGAGAGACCCACCAACCTCAACCCCGTGAAGAGCACGAGCAATACACAAAGTGCAGGCAAAAAACTTAGGGCGAATATCGAAGCGCCAGTTAAGAATAGCGCCATCGAACATATTATTGTGAGCAGCAACCATACTATTCTGCCAATCGAACGAATGTAAGTAGTCATATATTTCCTCGTGTGAGCCACTCGCCCACTCTGTTGGTTCGTTGTTTACTTTCACACCCACGCCAATAACCTCAAACATGTCACTGCGTATGTATTCTTCGGTAGTAATCTTACGTAAGGAATAATCCTTATCGTAGTACGTCTCGAAATCTATCGTTATCAAGTCCATTTTTCTAGCCTCTCCAATTCAGCATCAATGTAAAACTTTATCTTCTTTGCATCACGTAGCTGGTCACTGTGCGACGATTGCCCGTATCGGTAACACGAACGTAGTATCTCACCTATCTGTGAGTTCATGTTCTTGTAACTGATAAGGTGTTGTAGTTCCGTCGCGCCCTTTGGTAACTCGTAGTAACTTGCTGTGCTGCCATCACTAACGCCCGCTACTTCTTTCTCCGCGTCAATAACTTTGTGGTCGAGCCGTTTTACTGGGCCAGAATTTATACCCAACCGCCTCCATTTGTACTCGTCACCTGTCTTCGTTAGCGTAAGCCCACCTATCCTCGGCGGCTTGCATGAATGGCGTGGGAGATACTTCTTGCCGTATTCCTTATGACATAATCCACAGCGTACGCGGCGTTGAGCTGCAAGCACCGCTGGTGATCGCGGCTTTTTATATTTAGGTTTAGGTTTAGGCTTGCTTACTACTGCCGCCCCCTCTTGTTTTGTTTCCTCTACCCAACCTCTTGCATGTTTTGTGCGGGTAACTTCGTGTTTAGCTTTTTTTACCTTACTCATTACATTCTCCTTATAAATCTAAAACTAACTGCCTTGGGTCAGTAGCTGCCCCGTTGAGTATGTTCACAATATCGTGCATGTTATCCTCGTTCACGACCTCAGCTATCCCACCTGCAATAGCTATCTTACTCAGGTGCATATCTTGTAGTGCGGTTGTCTTACCCTTACCCGCCTTACACTCTATACCAAAGAACTTACCTTTGTAGCACCCGACTATATCTGGCACACCACTCGAACCATAGCCACCTGTAGCTGGGAAAAAGTAGTAGCACCCTAACGAGTCTAGCTGCTTAGTTATTGTCACCTTAACTTTCTTCTCTGGGGTCATCGCCATTACGTTCCTCCTCGATCATACCAACTAACTTTTCTAATGCGTCAGCTATACGTACTACCGCCTCGTATGCCTCGGTTTCTCTCTTTGTCATACTATACCCCCATTGTGTGGCGCATTACTTGCACCGCTATTCCTAGTATCGATACGAAAATTATAAAGTCCAAGTAATCCCATTCCTCATTCATCAGCACACCCGCCATTTTTAAGTGAGTACTCAAACGCCCAGTAACCTATGAGTATCTGTTTGTCTTCAATGTCGGCATAGTGCGCCTCGAACGCTGCTACGATCTGGTTAGGTGATAACACTTTCCACTTTGCGCAGTCTTCGTTTGCCCACGTAGCCATAATTTTTACGGCATCGTTCACCCCACCAAGGTACATGATGGTAGCCTTTCGTAAGCCCCCCTCCGATAGTTGTTTAAATTGTTCCACAGTCAGCGCGTGTGTTGCGCTGCTGATACCAGTTGCCAAAAGTAATCCTACCACTAATTTCTTAAACATTGTCTTCTCCTTTATTAATTAATTCTAAATATACTTCGTACATTGCGTCTTCGTCTATTGGAATGGGTACGTCTACTTGAGGTTTCGGTAGGTACTTTCCATACTTTTTGTTGTACTCACGTATTGCTGCGTCAGGTACTATTATTTTATCCATTACCGCCACGCTCGCATGTAATACGCCGTGTGCATATACCACTTGCCTAGGTATATATCCCTCTTATAAAGTGAGGGGTTAGACGCACCGCCTAGTGCGCAATACCCTTTATACGTCATTTGCATTCTATTTCCTCCCCACCACCGAATAACCAAAAGCAATCGGCGTTAACGCGCCTACCAATATGGTTTATTGTCTGCCCGTCTTGGCACGCCATCAACATGGCTATCCTTTCTTGCGCCCACACGGGTAGGTCATCGGGGCTATCGTAGGTGCTGTCCAACTCCGAGTCAATACAATTGACACCCATACACGTTACAGTAACTTGCTCCATGTCCGCACAATTAAATATCACCGAGTAGGACGGGTCAGAAGCGTACGTATAGGGGTTCCAACCGTAAATAATTCTTTTTACATCACTTGTAGACATAGTACACCTCGTCACAATACTTCCAACCAACACCGTCAAGGAACGTGTTGTCTTCGCTTATGGTAAGAACAGATACCTTTGACAACACATCGTCAGGTAACTCAGTCGTCACGCGTGTGCCCGCGTGCATATCGGTCAACCTCTGCTCACTACGGCGGCTGTCGTATCTAATGTCATGGGCTAGTTGTTTGTGGTCGTCCACATCAAGGCAAGTAAACTCATGCCCAGTGCTAGTGGTGCGTACCTGCACACATATATAGTCTTGCCCTAGGCGGCTATTTTCGGCCTGTTCTTTAGACGCACTTACGTACTTAGCTAACTTCTCGCCGTACACAGGGTCAATGAAGTTGTGTCCAGACGTGTGTAGGTGTAGTAACTCTGTCCTTAACTTCGCGCACATCACCCCGCTGTCACATAAGTAGCTCGATAGCTGGCGTATCTCGTAATTCTCGTCTTGGCCTACGCTATTGCGGTGTCTTACTAAGTCCTCTAGGGTAGTCGCCATAACATCCATTGGGGTGTACGCACGTAAGTGTTTAACTGCGTTACGTATCCCTGTCGTGATATTTGTAGACGACATACGGTAAAACAAATCCGAGTTGTAATGGTTTGTCTTGTTGTTCTCGATAGACTTAGACGACACATTAAACGTGAGCTTTTCCTCACCCCTAGGCTTTACGTCCCTACAATCTTTGTAGCTAATCTTTCCTCGTGCGAACACCTCGTCAGGGTAATACGCAAACGTGTAGTTGGCTCTTGTATTGATTCCACCATCATCAACTACACCAAACTTGATGCCACGTAGCTGTTTCTTTATCCCATCCATAAATGCTTGTAGTGGTAGGTGAGGGATAGTAGTCACCACGTCTTCTGGAAAACGTACTTCTCTTAGGGTGTGCGT
>Ga0099849_1000209_pt1 | contig 25816 bp, 17 predicted proteins | sample CB_VirMetaG_4_FD_78177 | JGI IMG/M metagenome (GOLD analysis project Ga0099849, IMG submission 78177) | Freshwater to marine saline gradient viral communities from Chesapeake Bay - CB_1508_1M Viral MetaG | ecosystem: Environmental > Aquatic > Marine > Coastal | place: USA: Chesapeake Bay... | reverse complement strand
TTGTCCATTAACAGTAGCGAGTTCGTTTGGAGAAGTTGTATCGAAACTATCTTCTGGGTAATATCCACCCAATATATCATCAACACAAACCGAACAATCAAGATTTTCTGGATAACAATAATCAAGGTCAGTTCCAGTTACGTTACTTGGATTACCATTTGAATCTAAATTAAAATAATCCAAGCATACCTCATTACCGTCTTGGTCAAGTTCATAATTGTTTATGTATGGTTTACCATCACAATTTAACAGAGCTTGTTCATCGTAAGACGCAAAGTTTGGGTCTTTACACCCATATGAAACATATTGACAATTCGAGTCGGCCTCACCAATCAGTACTGTACTACTTGAGTCTAATATGTCAAATTTAGACTTTCTTCTCCATAAATGTGGGTCTTCGTTTCTTTCCCAAGAATTACCCAAATAACCCCACGCGTTTGTTCTATTCCAATCACGATGGAGATAACCAAACCATCCAGACCCATTATTAGGTTGTAAAAACCTCCACTCAAAATCATCTACATCTGAAACCTTTAAATCACCTGGTGAGTCAGCATCATCGTTTCTAAAATCATCCCAATAATTATCATAACCATTGGGTCCTCCACCCGCCCAAATAAGTTTTGGACCAGCGACCGCATCGCCCCGTAAAGGGGGGTCATTGGGTGGATTAGTATTTAATTCTGAATCTACAACTGAAAGAGCATTAAAAGTAGATGGGTTATAACTTGTGAGATAACTTGTATTAGACCCAAAAGCAAAACCATTATAGTAATCATCTTCTAGTTGTAGACAATTTTGTCTACATGAACCATTTGGTGACCCTGGATTAGCAGTATTACCATTATTTAAAACTCTTTGTGTTATAATACCAAATGAGTTCGGATTAGTACAACCAATAGACCAAGATGTACTTGTATTATTAGGTAACTTACATCCAGTCCAACGTGGGCGCCATTGTCCTGCAGTTTTACAGGGTCTTTGTCCAGGGTTTGAATTGGATATTGGGGTATCATGTTTTTTTTGACTATGAACGGGACATCCACCACACGACCTTTGTGTTGATACTATTGTTGAAAATACTTCATAGGTGACCCCTTCTTCCCACAAAAAACTATCTGTCAGACGAGAAAAGAAATCACAACATAAACCTTTTGCAGCACCTTTGCCGTTGTGGTCTGTCACACGACGGTTACTATTAGTCAAATTAGCATCACAATCTGGTTCTAAACTAAGTCCCGACGGTGGATTAAGTATGTATGCAAAACAAGGATTATACCCCTCCTCTTTTCCTTTTGGTGCGTAAGCCATTTTATAATATTATTAAATTTCTATCCATAATGAATATTTTTCTATTTCATTACCAGATTTATTTTCCCAATCTTGTGGGTCGAATAATGGGTATGTAGTAAAACCACCAATCCAAATCCCATTTTGGTCTTGGTAAGGTGTTATTTCGGGGACATTATAACCAGCTACAGTAGTTGTCATTATCTCATAGGTTAAATCTATGTACCCTTGTGTTCCATTATATGTTGTCCCACTAGACCCCAACTCGTCTAAAACTTTAGTACCTACAAACCTAAAATTTGTTCCTTGAAAGCTTACAACATCCTCATACTCATACCCAATTGCTGGGTTGTATTCATCAACTACACTTTGTATTCTATCCCCTACAGTCGCGTTTTCAGTACACGGTAAACATGGAACCCATTCGTCAGAACCAATAAATGGTTCAGATTTACAAGAAAAATTATTTTGTGTTTTGGGATTACAGTAATAACAGCAATCACCAAATCTAACAGTCGTTCCTCTAACGTACTCCAAGTTAGGGTTATATTCTCCTTTTTTAATTACTTTTCCGAACTCGTCACAATCACAGTCATCACCCACAGTATCATCACAACATTTATATTCAACGTTATCTAAGTTTATACCTGTGGATAATGCCTCGAAGAAAGTTTCACCATTTGGGTAGTCATAATAAATTATATTGTTTATTGTGTATGCAGTAAAACTATCATTAAGATTAATTATTTCACCACTAATACCATCTATACCTTGTACTGTAGTACCTGTCTGTGGAACACTATTTGGTCCGTAACCCAATAACAACTGTAATCTTGAATTACTTGTAAAACCAGTCACTGGGAATGGTGTGTCTACAAAATTAGAGGACAGGTAATTATAGACATCGGGTTCACTATCACCATCGAATATATAATTTTGAGTTACCTTTTCACAAGAAATTGGGTCACCTATATTAGGGGGTTGAAATTCAATCGTACCAAAAGGATTGACAATGTTAACAGAATCTGTGTAAGGTAAAAGAACTTTTTTACTTACCTTTGTTGTCCCCCACGGATTAACTTGTGTGAGGGTTATAGTATAAGACCCAGGACTATTGTAACTGTGTGTTTGTTGAGTCTGTTGGACATTTAAAACACTATTTGTTCCATCACCCCAGTCAATATTATAATTTGAAAAAGTTAAAAAGCTTCTGAATTCCAAATCTGAAGTATTGTATACCGTCACTCTTAATCCACTTGCGACATAAACGAAATTATTAACAACATCTCTTTGTACCACTAAACCATCAAATGGTGTATAAACACCTATATCGTTGAAATCCTCAGTAATAATAATTTTAAAATTTGTCTCCCTTAGACAAGGTGGTGGGGATGGATAGGATGATTGATTAGGTCGAGACCACTTTGCACACCAATAATCATCTCTAATTGTGGATTTCCAATAATCACAAAAACCATTTTGATTAAAAAAACACGATTCACAATTTTGACCATTTGGTACACCTTCACTTTCAGAACTTTTGTACCCCTGTGGTAAACTAGGTGATATCGGTATTTTTTGACCAGGATAGAACCTTCTCTTAATAATGTAATTATACTTTTCCATCAAGGGTTAAAATATTGATAAAAATTTATGGGTGACGATTCTTCAGCACCTACTCTTAGACCATCCGAGGTTCGGTAATAAGTGTAAGTATACCTATTTTGGTCTAACTTTACCCTATAATAAAAATAGTCGGTCTTAGAAAAACTAAAAGGGTTTGGTATTTCATTTTGAGGTGTATTAATAAATTGTGTAACCAACCCAGTTTTAGCATTGAAAAACTTTGCTTGTAGAAAAAATACATCCAAATCTAAAAATGTTTTTTCTTTCAACCAATATATGTGGTAACCCTCTGAGTTATTTACTGGGTCTAACTCAAAAAATGGTGTGGGGGTATTTTTTTCAGCGTCTGGATTACAGTTATATCTCCCATCTGGTTGGTCCAAAGGTAATTGATTACTAGTTTTTAGAGTTGGTCTGTATATGTCGTTTCCATTTATTGGATTGATGACTAAGGTCATATATAATTTTTGTTTTGACCTAATAGGTGTGTCATAGAAATCTAATTTGAAAAAACTTTTGGAAAATGTCTCAGTAATCGAATATGTCTCTTTGGGTAAAAATCCTTGATAATCATATCCAACCCAAGTTGTTGGGTCGTTAGGGTTATATGGGGTATAAATAGGAATAGGTTCTAAACTTTCTTCTTCTAGACCTTCAATACATCTAGAATTACCAACCGAATTAAAAGTTGTAACATCAGGTAGTTTTTTATACAACACATTAAATGGATTAGATGATAATAAATTACCAAAATTGAAGTTCATAAATAAGTTAGGTGTAGGGTCTCCGTTTTGAAGGGGACTTTGATTATATCTAGTAACCTCATAATCCTTATTAAGACCTAGGATTTTAATTAATGTATCAGATTCATATTGATTGACCAAGTCACCTCTACCCAACTCATCAGTAGTAATATCAATAGGTAAATTTATATTTCTATCATTAGTATTACGCCCAGTAGGGTCAATCCTTAATTTAAGTCTATTCACATCCATCTACTAATAATGTATCTATTGTCGTACCAGAAGGTAATGTGACTGAAATCTCAGACCTATTGGTTCTATGTACAAAAAAGTTTATATCCCTTTTGGGATAGTGTGATTTATTGATAAATGGATAATCCACCCCATTACCATTTTCAACAAATCCTACATCGTATAAATCTCTCCATTTCCAAGTCTTCTCTGTCTCAAAGTAGGTTGAGTAACCAGGAACATTAACAACTTGGTTTGGGTCACCTTCTTCAATATACTCCGAATACACTCTGAGTTGAATTGGGTTGTGTGGTTTGTAAACATATCCTCTTGCACCACTAAACACATTCCCATTGAAATTGAATTTATGTTTTATATTAGAAACAACTCTTTCTTTAAGTTCAGTTTGGTTGTATTCCATAAAATCACCTCTTAGTTTATCACCAATTTGTAGTGGCTTACCTGAATTAATATTAGGATTATTTGGTGTAATAACACCCGAGACTGGTTGGGGGTCATTTGTAAATCCTCTAACATGATTATTATCAACATTATTATCCACAAAATTATATGGGAAATTCCATGACCATCCATAATTAGGTGGGTAATTAAAGTACCCTAAATTGTTTCTTAAAAATATAGAAATGTATGCCTTACTAATAGGTCTACCTAAATTATCTGTATACCTACTAATATCTATATCTTTAGTAATAGTATATACATAGACTGGATAATCTACCTTTACTGCAACTCTATCTTGACCTATAGGATTATCCAATTCATCTTCGAACACAGATATTTCATCAAACACTCCTCTTGCGAACGCTGCTCGGTTCAGATTGTAATCTTTTACATTGGTTACGATTTCATTTTCCAATACGTAATAAGTAGAAATAGAGGAATCGTCACCTAATATTAACTGTCTTCTAAACGTACCTAAACTATTATTAGGTACTGGGTTTACTAAATTAGAGTAAGGAATTAATAAATTGAAAATAAATTTTTCGGATTTATCTGTACCATCACCCAAAGAATAAATGGGGTAGGTATTTGTGTTTAAAAAACTATAACCCCTAATATTCAATAGTACATATTCACCCAAATTCAAACCATGTTCGACTGGACAAGTAAACCTTAGTAAAGTTCTACCCTCAGTAGTAACATTATTCACATAAAAAGGAATCCCATCAAAAGCTGTGAATTCCAAAGTAGTTGAATTTACAGAAGGGGTGTATGTCATTGGTTGTTCATGGTTACATGTTGTTGGTAACGAAACAAACAAATTCCAATTAGTCTCATCATTTACAGACTCGTCCACATCTGTCCTTATAAAATCAAATTCTTTAAATTGTGGGAAACCTACGAAAGTTAATGAATTTGTGAAATTCTGTGGAGTATCATTATAAAGACTATATATTAAATTAGAAATACTTGGGTCACAAGAACCCGAGTATGCATTATCGATAAATGGTTGAAGTTTACCATAAAATCTGTACGTTGAAGATTCCCTTCTCTCTCTATCAAAAGTTTCAATTAAGTTTAAAGTGGTACTTCTATCCCCCTCTATTAATTCTCTGTAATCATTATCAAATGAAATATTCAGTTTGTTGTCCGACTGACTTGCACCCTTAAATCTAGAGTCACTTTTTATGATTGAAATTTTATTGTTCATCTGGTGGTAAGAATTCATTTAAAAATTTATCATAAGCGGTACTACCAACCCTTAATCCAAAATAGAAAAACAAACCGTTTCCTAGTCTATACTCACTTTGTACATCGGGGTCAAATGGTAATAAATTAGTATAAAAACCAAGTTTTGGATTACTTCTAAGTCCCCTATAGTATCTAGGTGATAACCACTGAATATTGTTTGGAGTTGGTTGGTTAAAAACAAATCCCTGTTGGTATCCTATTGTATTTAATATGTTAAAATTATAGTCATTGTTAAAATTACCAAACCCCACTCCATTAGTTTCCCAAGTATAATAAGGTACTACTTGTGTATTTTCGAATCCAAAAGATGAGCCTAAAACACATGATATTGTTTCATCATCAGATGTCAAAAGTGGAAAAGGTGTTTGTATGTTTGGTAATGGTGTACCAAAGAACTCGTTAAAAAATTCTGTATTTAAACCATAGTAAGGGTCATCTCCATCTGTAGTATATGGAGATACTCCTATCATATTATTAGTAGCTATAAGATTTGTTATATCACCATCTATTACTCTTCCTCTATAAATTGGTGTATTAAAACTTCCCCTTCTAGTATTTCCTAAAGCTCTATTGAATGATTCATTTGGTTTAGCACCCCCGCCAAAAAATCTATTTATCCCCGAGAATCTATAATTTTCAAATAAATCACCCTGTATCTTCCTTTTGACTATCATTCCTAATAAATCTTTGGTGTTTTGATAACTTGTAGGTTGTAGCTTATCTATAAAATAGCATTGGTCTGTATCTGTACCACATATCTTGTCTATACATGGGTCTAACGTACCTAATTCACAAATAGTTGTTGGAAAAAGAATTCCACTAGGATTATTATTATCTTCTCTAACACTGAAGCCGGTATTAATATTAAAATTAGATGAACGATAATAGTAGTTATTGTCATCATTTGAAAAAAGAAGTGTTTGTGGATAGTTGATGACGGGGTTGGACACTATTGGTGATTGTTCCCCATCAACTTCTCTCAAATTTCTAACTTTCCTTTTAAACTTGAAAAAATATAAGGTTCCGTTTATCCAATTATTACTGAACTTCATATTAAATGTACCACTACATAAACCAGTGTAGATATCACTTAATATTCTCCAATGATTTAACGAAATAAAGAAATTTCTGATGTGATTACCTAATAATACTGCTGCCGCAATCAGACCAACCAACAAGGCTGAATAAACACTGAACACCGCACCACCAGGTATAGCACTTAGTGGAAACAAAGCTGTGTTAGTACCTATCAAAGTCGCTTTAATACTATTATCAAATGTCAATCTATAACATCCGTGAGGTAAAGAGTTATCACTTCCTCTGTAATATCTTGATTCATCACTAAAGTCTGAAATGAAGGGTTCCTCATTACAATTTTCAACACTTCTTTCGTCATCAGCAAAAATATTAGCTAAAACCCCATTGAAAAATACACCCCAAATAAAAGGTAAATTTATAAAATACGATTCTTCACAATTACAAGGTTCACAGTTAGGGAATTTGAATAATTGTTTTGTTATCCTAAAATTATCTAAAAGAAGAAGATAAGCTGGTGTAGCAAACAAAGTGACTAGTAAAGCATTGAAAATTAGATAGCCTAAATAACCTGGAATACCTGCTCCGAGTAGATTTAATGTGAAAGGATTTGTACCTGCGAAAAATGCATCTTGAAATCTATTTGCTTGTGCAACGACTGCTTGACCACTTGTATAAAAAGCTGTTAATGCAGCTACTGAAGTCAGAATAGCTGAAATAAGAATAGATACTATTTGAAATAACTTCGTTATCTGACCTTCAGCAAATCGTGTAGTACCACCTCTGAAAACATCATTTGAAGGAAAAGGGTTAATTGACTCTGTACAAGATTCTTCGGGAGCTGGGTTTATAGTTTTTATACCCAAAAATCGCCAACGTGAGTTACTTTCACTTCTATTAAATAATCCATTATTCCTACCAGCAAGTGTGTTTACCCTATAGTTATCTATAAAGTTTGCTACGGTATAAACTTTATTTGGTTCGAATCTATAGAAGTAATCAGTACCTGTATTAGCAGGACAATTTTGTAAATCACTAATACAATCTGGATATTCTGTAATATCATCAGAAAATGTATAACTCCCATCTACATCATTATCATACTCCCTAATATTCGGAACCAAATACTGACCTTTCCTTATTTCATTACCATTAGAATCAAAACTAATTCTAAATCTATATTTTGACTTTGTTGGGACTCCTATAGTTGGGTCATTAGATAATATTTGGTCCCCAAATTCATTAGTGTAAACAAAATCTAAGTTCATCGGAAGTTGAACAACAAATGTTCCGTCACCATCAATAACTTTACCCCCATTATCTAAAGTAAAAAATTCAAGTTTTGGTGTTAAACCATCATCTTCGGTCAAAACAGTATGTCTCACAGTCTCTATTAGTCCTGTACCCGTTGTCATATTACATAACTGACCTTGTTCTCTACTTGGGATACCGTCTAATGTTGTACTATTATCATCGTCATCAGTAATAATTGAACCCATGAAAATTGCTGATGGTAAAATATTAACTCCCGAGTCCCTTAAATCAAAATCAGTCCTTGTAATACCAACACTACACAATTCATCATCACCCCAAAATGGAACTACTTGGACTGTTTTATTTTGTATGACAACTTGGGGTAAGGTATCTAGATTTTCTGATGTTTTGAATTCTAATGCACTCTCGAATTGATTTGGACTAAATCCTTGTCTAATGAACTGATATGGTCTCATTGAATAACACCCTATATCACTAACATCGACACTCATGTGTACTACTTGATTCCCCAATGGTACACCCCAAATCATATAGTCACCACTTTCATTTGTCTTTGTGGTGAATTTGTAGTATTTGTCGTAGACTTCTAAAATGACAGGATTATTAATTACTTCCTCAGATGTGAAAAAACTACCAGTTGCGTTCACATTACACTTTTCTGAAGATTTAGGTAATAAATTATACTTGTAACCCTCCTCATTCTTATCTTGAACCGTCTTGTAAGGATATAATTGTGAAATTATTGGGTCGTTTTCATCTATATCATCTAAAGGGATAAAAACTGAAACCTTAGAATTTGGGACACCAAAACCATTGTTAGCTTCAACTCTACCAATTATAACACCATAATCACCACACATACGTCTGTATATGTCTTGGTTAACTATTTTCAAACTCAATATCTCAAGTAAGTCATAGTCTTGTTCTAACTTTACGTGTAAGTTAGTATCATTGTTTGGTGTTGTCCTTATTCGATAAGATTTAGCCATCGATAAATTTTTAAATAAATAGTTTAGAGGCTAAAATTAAATTAATAAGATTATCGTTATTGTCAACTCTATGATATCTGAGTTTGATTCGTATTCTTCGCTCTTACAATAATATCTTTATTTGCAAATTTAATTCTAAAAGTCTGCATTGGTTGTGCGAAAATTGTTCCGTCAATTAATTCTATTTGTTTTGTTTCTGGGTCAGAATAACTTTGTGATACTTGATTTGACGAATAATCACCACCAACTTTGTTGTAAACTCTAAAGTCAATTAGATTAATCACACCATTTACATTGGATACGTTTCTTATGAGTATCCCTAAGAAAATATCTTGACCTAATTCTAAATTACTCGGTGATAAAAACTGATTAACAACTTGTATTACTTCGGTTACCACTTCACCTTGATTAAATGATGGGTCTAAGAGTAAATCCACTTCGAATGACAAATCAATTACTTGAGCTGGTTCGATTACGAGGTAATCATTCATCATTCTGTAATTAGAAAGATACTCAGCGATATTATTCAATAATGTTGATGATATTTTATTTGTTAAATTACCGTCATCATCAAATGATAGAAGGTTTATATAAATTTTGTTTTCTACCTCCATTACCCCTACTTTAGCTGGAGCACCAAATAAAGAAGGCATTGTTTCGATAATACTCTTATAATCTCTTATAGTAACAGCTCTTTGTTGTGATGAAAAATTAAAACCAATATAATTTCTAATTTCCTCAACAGACGGTTGGTTAGCTCCTCCAACTGCTGCTGTTACATTATTTACACTTAAAGAGTTGGTAACTTGTGTGTTAATATTTGAGTTAGGTCCGTTCACAACAAAATCTACTGTACCAAATGTATTAATTACATTAGTACCAACATTTGTCGCTGTTCCCCCACCTACTCGATATTGAATAAATAAAGTTGTGTTAGTTCTCGGTGTAATACCTAACGCTAAGTTATTCATATATCTATCCAAATTCAATGTAATTCCATTTTGACTGAAATCATCTAATGTGTTTTGTGAAGAGTTACTTCCCCCACCCAAAGTTAAATAAAAGAAACCTTGAGGTGTGTATTCAGTGATAAACTTACGAGAGACTGATTCCCATTTACCTACTTTCAGACCTGGTTGGTCAGACCTTTTGGTTGTATCCTCAATAAAAACTTTATCTTGTGCTAAAGCTTCAACCTCATACCATTTATTAGTAGACGAAAGGAATTCTGTTGGTTGAGGTAATGATTGAATATTTGAACCATCTCTTTGAATCACTGAAGTCACCCCTAAAACATTCTTTTCGGGTAAGAATATTTTCAAGAAAGGTTTAACATCAGCGTTGGTAATGACTCTTTTAAACACCTTAGTTACACCATTAACAACCACCTCCCTTTTTGTAATCGTATATGATACGATGTTACCCGAAGCGTCAAAATTAGGAATTTTAGTCCTATTAAGTTGACCGTTGGAGTCAAAAGAGGTAGCGAAGTTAATATCATTGACTGTTTCAAACGCTTGACCAGCACCCCTCAATTGAGCCCCTCTTCTAAGAGTCCCAAGGTAACGTGTATCTTCTTTATCCCCTCTTGCTGGTACAAGAATTGAAAAATCACAAACAGCTACTGATGGTCTATTACCAGGTATTTTTAAACCATAAGTTCTAGCTATATTATATAGTGATGACCTTTGATTAGCAAACTCTAATACAGTTTCTTGTAAACTTCTATCGATATGATAGTTGAGGTTATCTGCGACTGCAGCGTTTAAATCTAAAAATACTGAAAATATAGAAGCATCATTGGCGTTTTGAATTAAATCTGGATACTGTTCTTGAACATAAGAAATTAATTCGGACCTAATGTTTACAAAATCTCTTTCTGTATATGATATTTTATTTGCCATCTATATATTAATTATTACAAAATCTCTAGTTTGAAAAACATCGGTAGTTATGGTAAAATCAATTTTTACTCTCGCTGTGTGTTCTGCAGTTGACCTATCGGGAATCCTTAATAATTTACTTTCATTGACACCACCCAAAACATCTTCGTTTTGTGCCGAGTCACTTTCTTCTGTTAATCCCTCAATAATGACATTCTCGATTCTGAGATTAGGAATATACTTATCAACTTGGTCTCTAATCTCTGATTCTATTGAATCAAAAGTGGGTGAGTCCAAAGGTTCGAAAATATATTCATATAAACGAGTGCCAAAGTCTGGTAAGTAAAATCTACTTCCTTTTCGTGTAAGTAAAAGATGTATTAGATTTGCCTTTATTTCTTCTTCGGGAGTTTCGGTTAATCTTAAATAATCACCCCTAACACTATCCGTGAATGGGAAATCTATACCATATGTACCAAACTCTGCCATTTCGTTTTTTAAATAAATATATTATGACAGATTTCTCACAAATATACTTCTAATGATTCATTAGTAGAACTTTCATCATAATTCAACCCATAACCATCTATAACCTCGATAACTATATTTTTAATTGTTTTAGAAGCTCCTGTCATTATTTGAACTTTTTCATTACCATATAGAATTTGGTCGTAGATATAACTGTCTACTATCCCAGCAGTCATTTCAATTTTATATCCGTGTAAATCAAGTGTTTGTACCATTGTTAGTTTTATCTTCTTTGATTTTTCTACAAAGACAATCATCTGATTGTCCTCCACAACAATCTTTTTTATTACCCCCTTTTAGTGGGGGTACTATATAGTAATTATCTTTTTTTTCCATAAAAAACTAACTGTTTACAAAAATATTTTCACAAGATTATCCATCACAAGAAAGACAGTCTTCATTCATAGCTTGAGACGCTATATCTCCTCTCAAAACAGACTCTGTTCTCATGTAATACAAGGTCTTGATTCCTCTTTTCCACGCTTCCATATGACATTTATTAATCCACTTTGGTGTAGCTTCTTTTGGAAAAGCTAGATTTAAAGAAACAGCTTGGTCAACGTATTGTTGTCTGATTCCAGCTTGTACGATTAATTCGAGTTGATTTATCTCTTTGAAAGTTTTGAAAACATCTTTGACTGGTACACTTATGTTTAAATCAACATTATCTTCATTTTTATTGAAAATCTTCCCTTCTATGAAAACCCAGTTGTCCAATTCCTTAATTCCCTGTACACTTCCACCATCAGCAAGAATCTTATCCCATGTTTCTTTGTTGTTAATCCCAACCTTTCTTAACACTTTGGTAAGTTCTTTATTTTTTCTAATAAATGTTCCTTTAGCTGATTGTTCGGTATAGACATTAGCTGGAATAGGTTCAACACCACTAGAAACACCACCCGATAGTTTAGCGTTAGAGACTGTCGGTGCGATAGCTCTTAAATGACTATTTCTATAACCAGTACCGTCACACCATAAAGGTTCTCCATATTCTTTTGCCATTTCTTGTGAAGCGTGTTCAGAGTGAGTTTTAATTTGACTGAATACTTTTCTAGTTTCAAATTGTGCTTGAAGTCCTTCAAACGAAATGCCTTTGGATTGTAGGTAAGTATGCCAACCCAATACACCAAGACCCAATGCTCTCCCTTTTTCAGCTGACCTCACAGCGTTCTCGAAACCATTACGATACTTCGCTTTCTGAATAAACTCCTCTAAAACACCATCTAAGAACCAAGTTGCAACATAGATTAAATCAGTATCTTTCCATTCATCATATTTTGCAAGATTCAATGAACTCAAACAACAAACAAAAGAATGGTTCTCATCTGTATGAAGTACTATCTCACTACAAATGTTGGTCATGAAAACTTTCAAACCGTTTTTCTTATACGCACTTGGATTTTGTTTATTGACATTACCCTTATACATAATATATGGTTCTCCTGTCGCTCTTCTTTTTCTAAGTAAACTTGCCCATTTTTGTCTTGCTTCGGGTTCACCCGCTTCTAATCTCCTCATAAACTTATCACCTACCACAGCACATTGATGTAAGTTAAGTGATTGTCTATTAATATCTCCTTTGGGTTCTCTGATTTCTAACCAATCATCAAAGTCTTCGTGGTCGATGTTAAGATTGACAGAAGCAGCACCTCGTCTCACAGCACCTTGGTTTGTAGCGATGATTGTTGAGTCAAAAATCTTACAAAAAGGAACCACACCATCAGATGTACCATTATCTGTGATTGGTGTCCCAGCAGGTCTGATTTGATTAATACCGACACCGACTCCACCGCCGTGTTTCGCTAATAACATCATTTCGAGATTCTTTCTCCCAATATCATATATACTATCAGCAACATCGATACCAAAGCAAGAAATAGGAAGTCCTCTTTCTGTTCCAGTGTTTGAAAGTACTGGTGAAGCTAAACATAACCATCCTTTCCAAATATAATCAAAGAACTTCGTTGAAAGTTCTGGTTTCTTTAATCTTTTAGCAACCGCAGTGCTAACACGCCAATAAGCGTCCTTTGGTGTTTCATCACCATACAAATAACCCTTAGAGATAGTCTCTACATAAACGGGTGTATTTGCCCAACTTGGAAAATCAACATCGACTTCCCAACCTAAATGTTCTCCGTAATTTTTCATTGTTTTTTTCTCTTAAAAATTAAAATATGTCATCCCAATCATCATCTTCACCTGCTTTAGAATAATCCGTAGGTCTTACAGCGAAAAAGTCTGTCCAAGTTTCACCACCAGTTAAATGATAAAACCATTCGAGTGAAGAAGCTAATTCTTCATTGACCTCAAAAATATTAGAATAACCTAACTCTCTTAGTTTCTCATTAGCTCTTTGTTTGATAAATTCTTTCAATTCATCTGAACTAATATTTTCTAAGTTACCCATCTCAAATACTTTGTCAATATATTTGTGTTCTAATTCTACAACCAATCTAGCAGCCTCTTCGATATCATCTTTACTCGATTCTCTGAGTTCGGGGAATTCTTCACACATGTGATTGAATAACCTACAACCCATTCTCGAGTGAAGTGATTCATCTCTTACCGACCATTTCATTTGTTGTCCAATACCTTTAAGTAAATTTCTCATTTGGAATGAGTATAGGACAGCAAAAGAGGAATAAAGTGAAACACCCTCAGCAAAACCTGAGAATATAGCTAAAGACCTAGCTACCTCTTTTCTAGCTTCTTCATTAGTCTGTAAATCGGTGTGTGTGTAATCATTTTTAACATTCATCAACATTTCAAATCTATCAGCTGTTGCTGGTTCATGTAGGAATGCCTCAAAATTGTCTAAACCTAAACTTTCATTTAGATATGAATAAGCTACTGCGTGAATAGTTTCTTGTGAACCAAACATCATAGCCATTTGTCTGATTTCGTGTTTTGGGAACCAATCGGTCACCATATTTGTCCAATAATCTGATACAGCACATTCGGTTTGTGCGAAACCCAATAGGATATTACCTACTAGATTTTTTTCAGCTTCTGTTAAGTTTTCTTTCCAATCCTTAACATCACCTTGCATAGAAATCTCAGTGTGTAACCAAAATGCTTGTGCTTGTTTTAACCAACCTTCGGAATAATATTCGGGATATTCGAATGGCTTATAATGTACTCTTTCAGTGAATAATTTGCTCGTTGTCAAAGTTTCCATAATCTATACTTATTTAAATTTTTATTATTTTTGAAATTGTCTTTTGCTTCTTTCGTAAGCTTGTTTGATTCTTTCAGCTGTCCTTTTTTCCTTTTCTTCTTCCAACCCTAACAATGTATTGGATTGTTCAGTACTAATGTCTAAGGTAGCGTTATCAAATTTACAGTTTTCGAACACAATCCCATCTTTACCAACTCTTGATTTAGTAATTGCAATAGTAGCTAGGTTCATTTCTTTTTGTTGTAGTGTCTTCGCTATCGTAATAATTACGTGACCTACTTGTGCTTTTTTGATAGAACCACCCATTTGGTCTGTGGTAACAACTTCTGATGAGATAGAACTTCTATTACCTTGAGCAGCTGTCCATCCAGCGACATCCAATTCTGTACACATAGTTTCGAATTGTCTCATAACTAAACCTTCACCAGCCCATACTTCATTGAAGTGTTTGTCGGGTAGTACACAATCAATGTAATCTAAAACAATTACATCGAATTTGTTACCTTCCGCTACTAGTTTTCTGATACGGTTTTTTATATGAGAAATGGTAATTCTGTCAGAAGCCAACTTCTCTAATACCAGTTTATTAGTTCGTTGTTTGAATGGTTTAAGTTTTTCTAGAACTTCATCCTTTCTTGATGATTGTTCTTGTGCTGGAACGCCAGTCCAACATGTGATATGTTTTCTTTGGATAACCTTCGGATTATCCTCGAAGAATATCTGTAGAACATTATAACCATTGTTAAAAGCACTATTAGCTACTTTTGTTAATACAGTAGTTTTACCAACTCCAGTAGGAGCTAAGAACAAACCAATTTCACCTTTAGCGAGACCACCGTCTAAGATATTGTCAATCCCCGTGATACCGATTGGAATAGGGTCTCGGAAATCATCAACCAATGCTTCGTCAATATTTTGAAAAACATTCATAGAAGAGTCATCTATCTCACCAACTTGTATTGCGTCTCTAATAAAACCTTCACACTTATCATATGATTCAAAGTCACCTTTTTCTAATATTTTGGATACTTTACCAATGGCTTTTTTAAGTTCTTCTTGTTTACAAAACTTCAAAGCTTTTTCCTGTACCCAAAGGTGGTCATCTAAATCACACTCCTTTATCTCAGAAATCATATCAAAAACAACTTGTCTCGCTGTATCTGATTTGATTTCCAATTTAGTGTTTTGGTCAAGAACGTCATAAGTTGGTGCTACATGGTACTTTTCGTAATATTCTTTAATCATTTGAGCTATCAATTTGAAATATTGATTCTCGAAATAATTTGAATCAATTACTTCCATTATAGATTGAATAAACTTTTTATCCGTTAATAACTGATTCAATAATTTTAATTGAAAAGTATAACCGAGATATCCAAAACTTTTGTTTTCTGCCATTATAGTGAGTTGATATTAGTAATAATAAATACTGTTTAAAGTTGTGTTTCGAGGTATGTTGTAGTAATTTTTTTCCTTGACAATTCGTCAGTAATCATACTCAAGAATTTTGTGAGTCTAGGTCTAATATCTACAGTGTATCTAATCTTTGCAGGATAGATGTTAGAGGGAAAAATGAAGTTACTAATAGTATCATTACCCACTTTTAAAATAACGTGAAAATTTTCTTCACATGTGTTATTTTGGTCTTGGGGTGACAAATTGACAGTGTGTGTGTTCATATCATAAGACTCTATCAAGTAGTCAATCGACTTATCTTTTAAGTCAGCTTTGATAGTGTTTATGATTTCTCTCATTGTGTCATTTAGTTCCAGTGATTTACGATTTTGTGCCCTATATTGTTTGACACTGAAAAATCTTTGACAAATAATATTATCTTCTAAAGATAATAGAAACTCGAATTTGTTCGATTTGTTATACATAATTTATTAATTAATTGTTTGATTGTAATAATTCAATTCCTTTTTTTGTATTTTCAAATATGGTTGTATAAATTCAACCCAATTGTCCTCTTTTTTCGGTAGAACTTTGAATAACCCATCTGTTTTCATCATTTGAATAACATTTGAGGTCTTTCTTCCTTCGGGGTCTAAAGACTCGTTTATGATGTCTGTTAGAACATCTTTGATATCTTTAGGGATAATTTCATCAGTCAATTCAATTAACTTCTGATTAGTTACAAAGAAATCATCACCACTTCTACCATCTGATGATATACCCTTATGTAAATTCATAATTCCCCTTTCTTTGTTACCTTCTTCTATTTTGATTTTTGTTTTACGTCTGATATCTTCTACTGAAACCTTCTTTTGAAAAATTTCATCAAAGTGTTTAACCAAACTCTTTTCACCAAAATACGAAATACCTTTGATATTGTCACTTTTGTCACCCAATAAAATTTTAACAAGAGCTACATTATATACTGGGAGATTTTTTATTTGCCTTCCCAACGATATAGTATCATTCGAAGTAATAAATTCATTAGTTCTAGTCATTAAGACACTAACATCTTCAGAAACTAGTTGTACTAAATCCTTATCGTTTGTTAATATAACCTTTTGTTGATTGGGGGAGTTGTGACAGTAATAAGAAATACAGTCATCTGCTTCGATACCTTCGAATCCTATTTGTCTAACTGAAAGTTCTTCTAGGTATTCACAAATCCTATTCTTTTGTCTGAACATATCATCTAACTCAAATTGGTTCAAACGAATACGTCTTTTTCTTTTGTATTCAGAATAGATTTTACGTCTAAGGTCGTGATTATTCTTTCCGTCCCAGAATACCACGACCCTATCGTAACTATCATTAGTGAGATTATGTCTTATTGTATTTAAGAAAAAGTAAATAGCTCCAAAAGATAAATCGTTATGATAAAAGTCTTTTACTCCATGATATCCAGTTTGTAATAAACTGTTACCATCAACCACTAAAGTTTTCATGACATACTAGCTTAAAATATTTCACCAGTATCCTCAACTGCTAGGTTGTAATCACCATCAGAGCCAATTATATTCTTCCAATATTCAGAGTGTTCACTCTTATATTTTTCGATTGACTTCTTTTCCTCACTTGAGTCTTTTCCTTTCATAAAACCGTGTGCCGTAACCAAGATTTTACCATCTTCATATCCTAAACCATTAACGTGGTTTTTCATGATAGAAATCTTTGTACGTGAAGCAAACTTAACTTTTCTCTTGTCTTTAGTTGCTGTTATCTTACTAGTACCAGCATTTTTTTGATTACCAAATAAAAATACCAAAGTTGAGTTTAACCATAACGATTCACCTCCTTTCGCTTTAATCCTTGGTTGGGAGAAAGGATTATCGGGTAGTTCCACCCAAGGTTGATTAACAACCACCAAAGTATTCAAAAACTTTGAAGTGTCACGCCTCGAACCCGAAATCCTTTGATTAATCCCCATACCAATTTTGTCTGCTAAAACAGACGCGTTGTGTTGTTTACCGCCTTTACCATCAAAAGTCATTTTACAAGGAACAGAACCCACTGAATCCCATAAGAATAGTAAGTCATATTCTAACTCACCTTTTTCTTGTGCGTCCAAAAGACTGTTTATATAATCTGTGATTTGTTCAATGTACTGAAAATCGTTATTGAATAAAAAGAACCCATCCCAAAATACTTCACCAGTATCTTCGTCAGTTACCTCCTCACATTCCAAACCCAAAAGTTTAGCGTGATGGAAATCCCATTTTTGTTCAGTAATAATGAACACTGGTAGGATACCTTTTTTCTGTGCATCAGCAGCTGTTCCAACTAAACCAGTCGTCTTACCCGTATCACTATGACCTAACATCATATTAATGTGACCCATAGCAGGACCTGGTATTCCAGTCGCGTCTAGAAACGCTTCACCCAAATCAAAAAATCTATCTGGTTTGAATGAAGCCTTTTTAGAAAACTTCTGTTTGATTGCACTAAAATCTTTCTTTTTGATAGCCATAGGAAATTAATTAAAACGGTAAATCATCATCAACTTCCTCATCACTTGCACCACTATCAGTTTGTGTACCACCAAAAGTAGATTCAGATTGAATATCCCCATAGGTATACTTTTTCAAATCTGAATTCCATACTGGTGTTTCTCCCACAGCAACAGCTTCCAAATACTCAATAGGTTTTTGTGAGTATACATCAGTATATGTTTCTGTGTTTGATAACCACTCTTTCATTTGTGTTTCATCTGTAGATAATGGAGAAGCGTCCTCTGCCATAACCATTGATACAACAGTATAGTTACCTTTACCATTTGGTAATGGAACTGACTTTAATACCAAAGTTAAGTCTCGTCCACTTTGTGGGTCTGTGATATCTCCTTTCTTTTGGAAGATTGGAATAATTTTATCAATAACCCCATCACCTTTGTAATTCCATTTGAATCTCCAAAACTTTACACCGTGTTCTGGATTGTCTCGGTCAATTACTTTGACGATATAAAACTTCTTAGAACGATATTGTCTTGCGATTTCAGCATCTTTACTGTTACCCGAAGACTTCAATGAATGTTCCAATTCAGTTAGTGGACTTCTTTCACCATTCAATGTACCATCAGCATTTTTTCCTGGGTCCATTAATTTGACCCATTTCCCGTCAACTTGAACTTCGTGGAAATACACTTCTTTGAATGGGGAAGAACCATCATTAGTAGGCAGAATCCTAATGTTTTTTTCACCTTCCTTTTGTCCTTGTGGCAAATAGGTAGCGAAATATTTTTGTAATCTTTCTTCTTGTGAAAGTTTGGGTTTGTCATTACCACCCGATTGATTTTTTTCGTATTGTCTCAATACAGCGTCTAAAGAACTCATAAAAATATTTTTGTTTTATAAAATTAATATATCCTAAAAAGAGTAAGGATAAATAACCTTATTGTCAATAACTCAACTTAAACAATTTTTACTCTCGGTCCTTCGTACATTCCGTCAACAACTTCATCATTGTTTTCGTCTTCTTCTGGTTTGTATGTGAAGCTGTTTTTGATATCTGTTTCACTATAGTCCTCGATATCACTAGGTGTCAAAACATATTCATGTTTGTCTTTTTGTAATTTAAGTTTTTCACTTTTCTCTTGCCAATAATCGGATGGCTTTTGATTAAATGGTCCACTATCAAGATATCTTAGTTCAAGTTTTTCGACTGGAGTCTGAGGTCTTGTTTCTTCGAATTTTTGTTCTAATTTATCAAAAGCTTGTGTGATACTATCCATTTCACCTAACTTACTTTCTAAATCTTCTATCTTGTTCAATAGTTTTTCTAAAGTCGTAGTTTGTTGGTCAACCTTTTGTTCTACCTCCTTACTTTTCTCAGTACTCTCTTTACTCATATTGACTAATTCTGTGACATCCAACTCTTCTACATCTTCATTTGCATCCACGGTATCAACATCATCAGTCTCCATGGGTTCGTCAAATAAAGGTTCGTCTTCAATTGGGTCTAATTCGACAGGTGTATCAGTGTCAGTATTAGTCACTTCTCCTTCTAATTCTTCTTGTTCGTTAGTAAAACCTAAACCAATAAATTGTTCATCTAGTTTTTGAACATAATTAGATATGTCATTAAATCTAGATAGGTCTTCACTAATAATATCTTCTAATCTTTTTTTCATAGTACCAATATTAACCCATTAATAATGTTCTACCATCATCAGTTACCATTTTCTTGTTCACTCTTTCAATTAAACCATCTTTAGTTTTAATTGTTTTCTGTGAGGATTCTACAGTTTCTTCTGTTTGTGGTTCAATTCCATCAACTAAGAAATCATCTACGACTTTTTTTACTTTGTTGTCCATAACTTTTTATTATAAATATATCATTACTCAGTAAAACTTAGGGTTGAGCATCACCATCTATATATGTAAAATCTACAAACGCTAACTTACCGCCATCTTCGAATTCTTGTAGGTAACTTCTTAAATCTGGGTAATCGTTTTGTAATGTTCCATTAGTAGTATATTCATTAATGAATTTTCTATTAGCATCAGTGAAATTACTTGGGTTTTCCCTAATCTCCTCTTCTGTATATCGTTTGTTAATAACCACTTCCTGCTTGGTATCATATATAAACCTCTCTTCACCTTCTTTCGTAACCACATATTGTAATACTAATTGATTTTCGTAAGCTTCAATAAAAAGTACCCCCTTAAACGGTGGATTAGCTTCTTCAACATCACTAGTATTTTCAGTATTTGTTTGATTAGATGTTGGGGTTCCATTATTATCTTCTATGTCTCCACCTTCAGTTGTGGTGTGTTCATTTATTTCACTTTGTGATACTAAAATACCTTTATCATTAGGTGTTAAAATTTCTTGAACGTTTGACTCAAACTGAGAACTAATGTAATCAAAAATTATACTTTTAATATCAACATTATTTACTTCACTTTCTCCTTCAATTTTTTCAGTTACAGCTTCTGATACCATACCCAATTTTTTTCTTAAATTGCCACCCAAAGGATTAACAATCGCTTCCTTTACTTCAAAACACGGACACACATTAGTGTTATTGAAATCATTATGTCCTTTGATAATTTTAGTCAAAATATTATCAGTTAAGTTTTTCGTAATGTTATTACTTGGGTCCTGTACCACAATATAATTTTCGGTATCTTGTACTTTCACTTGAAATGTAAGACCAGTTCCGTCACTATTAATAGTATATTTGAATATATTCCAATAGAACAATAAACTCAGTATTGACCATTCTAATGTATTTCTTTGACCACCAGTGATAAAGCCTTCCGCGTTTGTAACATAAGTTGATTCCTGTGGACATTCCGCTTCAATAGCGATACCAATAGAGTTTTGATTTTCACCCTGTGTATGTGCTCCTATAAATCTAGTATCTCTACCTTTTAATAACACATCGTTTCTATCAATTACATAATTGAACGCAATTCCAGCAAAACCAAGTTTTTTGTGTTTGGTGTTTAAGTTTGTAATAGTATTAGCACCACCACCGAGTCCAATTTCACCAGTCGTATGTATTATTATTTTATTGACATCTGTAACTTCGTTTACGTTATTTTCATTGAATGGGAAAAGACTCGGTAGATTTCTGACTCCAGTTTGTCCTTCTTTAACACTATTCAATTCTGTAGGACTCTCGGGGTTAAATCCAGACCTTATTATTCTTCTATCACGTTCCTCATTGTTGGTTTTAACTTTTTGAACAAGTTGTTTATTGATACTAGCAACTAAGTTATTTATGTCGGGTAACTTATGGAATGGAACTCTAACACCCGTAAAAGATGTTGATATATCTCCTTCACTAACTCTGTGTTCAACATTCAAAATTATGTAAGGACCACTAAACATAGGGACATTTCTCAAAGTAAAATACATAGTCGGTTGTATACAAACATTACCCATCGCTTCTACCTTACAAGTATATGACCGTGATTTATAAATATTAAATAAGTTCAACCCTTGAGTCTTAACATTTTGGTCATTCACAGATTGTGCCATAGCTTCAGTAATTTGGAATGATTCAGATGTGTTTTTAAATTGACTTTGGTCTAGAGATATACCTTTAAAGATACTTTGATTTTCAATACCAAAATCAATGACAAATGAGACTACTTTATTACAAGTCTTTGGGTCAGTACAGTTAGAAAATAAAGGGTTGTCAGCTGTTCTACCTAAAACAAATGAATCTGTACCATACCTAGTTTCAGAACTCAAATCACTAGCAAAGTTCGATGTTTCACCAACATACTGACATAAGAAAGTTGGTCTAGAATCTAAATAATCAACCTCAGTGAATGTACCGAATAAGTTATTAGCCTCTTCCTGTGTTGAAAACTTGGGTATTTCAGTAGTACCATCACCCGCTAGACCGTAAAAATTTATGTATGCTGGCATACCATAAAAGTTGAAATAGTTACCTTGTAACATACTCCCTATGACCGTGTATAAACTCGTACTTGCATTTTCTTCAGACTCCAAGCTTATAATTGGATTAACATCCAAAATAGCATCGTCACCAATGTCACGATTTGCTATGTCATAAAAAACAAAGTCACGGAACAATAAAAAAGATGAAAAGTCTTCACCCGATATCCATTTATCATTGAAATTTTTAAATACCAAGTATTGTTCTAATTTCATTTCATCTGTAGTATATGCCGCATCATTTTGAAACCCTACCGTTTCTACTCTTTGTACTTGTGGTAGTTTCTTTTTTAACGAAATGAAAACTTGGTTTACAAAATCCTCCCTTAATGTCTCTCCTTTCAAAACAATTTCTTGTCTTATTCTTTCAATAAATAAACTAGATAGAAAGGCATCCCCTAATCGTATTTTCTCTGAAACGTAGATACGAATTATTTTCCTCAGTAACCTTATATTATTTGAACTAAATTCTATATTAAACTCACTGAAGAAGTCAGTAATGTATCCGTTTATGTTTTGATTAGCTACGTTGAATTCTGTCAGTGGTTCGGTCTCGTTATAAAAACCTATTTGTAAGTCAAGTTGGTTCCATAATGTGGGATAACTTGCTCTTGATTGAGCAAGTGGAATATTAGGTGGTAAATTGAACTGATAAGACCCAAAATCTATATTGTCAGAATCACCAATGAATGACTTAAATACATCTATGTTTATTTCTTTGGGATTGTAAAAATTAAAAGAAATCTGTTCCTCTAAGAATCCACTAAGGATGGTATTAATTTTTTGTAATTGTACTTTAGCTATTTCGTTATGTAATTCACCGTCATCTGTTTCAGTGATTTGGTTTTTATCAACTATTAGCATCTCTCTTAAAATGCTCTGAAAGGTTGTGATGGTACTATCCTCGGGTAAATCACTTGTCTTTTGTGTGAACTCTAAGAATTCTTGTTCGAAATAATCTAGTACCTCGGGTGAAAAAACGTCGAATAGTTCCTCTATTGAGGAATAATTTTCTGAAGATATTGTAAAGGGTACTTGAGCGTCATGGTCTGGTGAAATATCGTTCATATATTCACGAGGACTAGGGAATGATGACTGTGTGTGTTCAAAATATCCGTAATTGGATAGACCCCAAGCAAATCTAGTGGAACCATTTTGTGGTGCGTTGTTATTAACAATATCTCTCGGTCTACTAAGTTCAAAATTCGTTTGATTTTGAAATAATCCTCCACAAGATGGATAAATTATCAATTTTTTGTCTAAGTAAGGTGTTTCTTGTTGCCCTACAGATAAATCATAATAGTTGTACCAAAATTGTGCTTCCACATTATTCGATTCTAAGATATTAGTGTCATCAATTATTTGAATATCCTTAATTTCCTTCAAAATTAATCTGCGTGAATCCAAATAAGTGTTTATCTCTGAATCGAGGATTGGAAAACCTGTAGCTTCTGTCCCATTAAATAAAAAGTTCCCAGTGATAAGGTATTGTATGTAATTTATCATTTCGGGATAAAAACCTAAATTTAAAAGATTGGTTGCTCCATTTTGTACTCTCTGTCCCACAAAAGAACTTACACCACTAAGTACAACTCCAGAAATATCTTGTGTTAGATTAAGATTGTAAGTGTGTGAATAACCGTTATTATTATTGAAATAAAAGTTATAATCGAAGTTGTCCCAAATATCTTCTAGAATATCAACACCTTCATTGATGAATCTTTTGTATCTATGCCATATACTACCGTATTTTAAAATCCATGCTTTGGGTAACCCATGAACTGCAGAAACTTGGTTTAATGTCTTACATACAAAATCACCCCAGCTGACAGTTCCATTGTCAGTTACACCTTCAATGACTTTTTCTCTCAAAGAATTCACTGGTAAGGAATTTAAGAAAAGGTAGGAAGATGTAATATAAGCGTTTTGGTTTCCTCCAATATCCTCCTTAATATCATTTAATACAGCATTAGTAAAATAAGGTGTGTTAAAAATAGAAGTGATTTGTTTCTCGAATATTTTACCCTCATATTCCTCACCATAATTTATATTACCTTCGGTCAAAAAATAGTTATTTAAATTATTATCTATCTCAACATCTAAAGTTTTTTGGACGTAAAAATCTAACAAAAAACTATTACCAACTTCATTTGGTGATTCTAGACTAACTTCATTGGAAAGGTTATTTTTTCTAATGTCGAATAACTCATTATAAATTTCTAAATATTGATTTTTTGCCCATTGAAATGAAGAATAGAATGTAAGATTATCTATGAATAAACTTGTGTCACCAAATTTTTGTGTCTCTATTGAACTATAAACATTTTGTTTTTCAGCGTATTCGAGTGACCTTCCTATGTAGTTTAAATCATTAGAACTTTGGATTTTTTTACCTCCCGCTAAATTATTACTTACCCACCAATCATCTTGTTTTCCAAAGTTAATTAGTGGATATGTTTCCAATAAACTAGGTTGTGTGGAAATTTTAAGACTGTCTTTGAATGATTGGATGGAATCCAAAATTGTGGAGTCATCAACTGAATAAGTTGTTTGAAAAAAAGTATCTATATCAGAAACAGAAAACGTTGATTCTGTTAACTCCCTTATGTATTCAGTACTAAATTGGTCTCTTATTAGTAGTTGATAGTTGTTCAAAGGTGATATTTGTTCTAAATAACTTACAAAAGAATCAAAATTGAAATTTTGGTCTTTAAGAAACTCGTTCAAATCTAAAAAATTAACTATATTTTGTTTGATGTTGGATGCCTCCACATCTGAGTTTCTCGTAATTATGTTTTTTGAAACATTATCATCTAATCTATATAATAAACTATTATAAATACTATTTAAAGTAGCCCTATCGTAAATTTCATAATTCAAAGAAACGTAAGAAGGGTCTGTGTAAAGTTCTTGCTCTAAAAAATCGAATGATGAAAGAGGAATAAGTTTGAATGAAGCACTAGGACTGTTATAGTTTGGTAATGAATCTTGTTGGATTATAACCCCTGCTCTGAAGAATTCCTCTACGAATGCAACCTCGGGCCATAATCTAGAATCATAACCTTTTGTTTGTCCCAAAACACTAGCTGCTCCAGGATATGTGGAAACAAACTGTTGTTGTTCATCCTTAGACTGTGTAATGTAATAATGTGGCCATGGATAAACAAATTCATCTTCTTGTAATTCACTATTTGTGGAAGATTTATTATCTCCTTTTATTACCGACACTCTCTTGGAATCACTCCTCACCGAAAATGATTGACTATGTGTCTCATCTAGAAGTCTTAAAAATGTATCTGCTTGAGCGATTAAAATAGCAAATAAGTTTCTTATCGACGGTTTAAAACCTAGACTGTCAATCAAAACATCATTTAATTTTTCGGTTATTTCACCTTCTATCCTTAAACGTTTATTTGTGAAGTCAGTGATAATAGCAGATATTTTTTCATCAAAACTTCT
>Ga0099849_1000208_pt1 | contig 25949 bp, 49 predicted proteins | sample CB_VirMetaG_4_FD_78177 | JGI IMG/M metagenome (GOLD analysis project Ga0099849, IMG submission 78177) | Freshwater to marine saline gradient viral communities from Chesapeake Bay - CB_1508_1M Viral MetaG | ecosystem: Environmental > Aquatic > Marine > Coastal | place: USA: Chesapeake Bay... | reverse complement strand
TCTTCTAAGTCATGCTTCCACTCCCATAATGGAATATTATTTTTATCTACAACTGGTAGTACTAAAAACTTATGTTTACTACTTTTACAATTACCAGTGTTTTCATCATACTCAAAATGTTTCATAAAAACACCTGTTATATCCTCTTCTGCTACTCTTTGCTGTATATTTATAATAGGGGTGTCTTTAGAGTTTTTACGAGATAAAACAGTATTAAAAACAACTCTTGTAACTTTCTCACTTATTGCATTTGCACTTTGCGAATCATCTACTTTGTTTATATCGTCTAAAACTATACACCCTTCAAAACTTCTTATTTCTTCTATAGTTTCCTTCATTATACCAGCACCAAAACCAGTAATTTGACCAAAAATTGTACAAGTTTTTAAACCACCTCTTTGTGTTGTTCTCCATAAATTCTTAGCGCTTTGATCTTTTTTAAGGGTTAATTCTGGGTACATTAAATTATATAACGGGTGTGTAACTATATCACGTATTGCTATTGATGTTTGCGCCCTTAAATCGTCTGAAGCTGTTATGTACAAGTAGTTTGCTGATGGGTTTATTCCAATTCCTCTAGCAATATAATTAACAGCCGCTAACTCAGTCTTACTAAAACGAGGTGGTATATTAATACTTAATAATTCCCTTTCGTAATTATCAACCTTCTTTAATTCATTAGCAATAACACTGTGATGATCACCTATTATAAATTTATTACCTGTTATAGCTTTAAAGAAGAAACGTGTAAAGTATAGTAAATCGTTATCACACTTTATTCTTTCACCTATTAACCATGCTTTTTGCCTTCTAAAGTCTTGTTCTTTATTCCCTGTATCAAATCTAGGGTCTATATATAAATCCATATTTTATAACGTAAAAAAACCGCTATTTAATATAAACGCGGTCTTTGTTTTATTTTTATTTATTTTAAAATTGTTCAGTTCTTTCTGTTGGAGGATACCACCATATAAAATTGTCTTTATCAAAAAAATCATAAGAATAAATGAAATTCCATTCTTTATCTACAAAACAGTAAAAGCCTATATATAAATTACCATACTTATCTGACATAATGACTTTAACTGACTCAGACTCATCTTTTTTTGTCTTTTTCGGAAACTCTGTGTTTTTGTAAAATTTCATATTATTGTATTTATTTTATTTTTGAACAAGATTCCCAAAATCCAATGTGTTTATTTTTTTCAACTACTTTTAAAAAACCAAATTCATAAGCTAGAACTGTACTTACTTTTTTAACCCAATCTTTTTTTACTTGTTTCATTTTTTTATATATTTTTTAATATCTTCTGTTATATGTATACATTCATTACTGCATTCTATTTTTTCAGGAGAAGGAGGCGGTTTCATATCACTCCTTTCAGGAAATTTAGGACGTTTAATTTCATCATCAAATTTATAGTTTTCTTTGTAAAGAACTTTAACCAATGTTTTTAAACCTTTAACATCTTTTTTAATCTTGTAGTTCTGTATATATATAAATACTATTGATATTGCTAATATAATTGTTATTATTTCCATAAGTTAATTGTTTTTTAAAAAAGGTTAATACTTTATTGTTTTTCGTATTCTAAAATACATGATTCTATTTTTAATAAAATATTTTTAAGTAAATATTTCTCATTTAAAATATCATCAATAAATGTTAATGCTTTTTTACTCATTTTAATTGTTTTTACTTACACAAATATAGTGTTTTTTTAATTATATCAAAAATTAATAACTTAATAATCATTAATTTAAAATAAGCCTATTTAAGACATTTAAATTACCTAATGTATATCAATGTATCAAAAATATATAAAAGTCTCTTAAAATTAATGTTTTATAGCTTATATTTTAAATTAGAGTATAAAAAAGATTAATAAGACTCTTAATTTAATATTTTAGTTATTTAATTAACCATTTTGAAATTTTATTAGAAATGCGTACGACTACATGTATAGTTGAAATTATGAATACTATATCTAAAACATTTTTTTTTAAATTACCTAAAATGTAAATTAATAAAAAATATATTAATGCGTAAACTATGGATTCCTTTATTGCTTTTTTCATTATTTTAAGTTTTTTAGTTTATTTACTGTTATATTCATAACATATTCTAATCACTTTCTTTTTATACTTTTTAAATTTTCTTTTTCTCAATATTCCATTTACGTAAATATCTGTTTTAAAAACTTCTTTTGAGTATCTTATTAATACTATGTTACCGTTATTAAACTTTTTATTTAAAATATATTCTGAATCGTTATCTCGTATTAAAATTGTCATTTTTTTATATATTTTTTTATTTAATATTATACTTACTCTTATACTTACTCTTACTCTTGTTGGCAAGGGGTTACCCAAGGGGTTACCTAAGCCCCTTACTAAGACCCTTGCTAAGGGGTTACCCAAGCCCCTACCTAAGGGGGTATGCAAGGGGCTTGCTAAGGGTATGTTTAACTTATTGATTTACAGTACTTTAAACATTGTATTTAACAGATAATAATATTTCTTTTTTAGAATATGTTTCTATAGAAAGTAACTTACCACAAGGCATATATATATATATATATATTATATAAATTTTTATCTTTTAAATGATTGTATTTAAACTTTAATAAACCGTTTTTATAATATTTCTTGTCTTTCATATTCTCCTTTTTGGTTGTAATATTCTATTATATCTGGAACTCCTTTTTTAAAAAAAATCCTACTTTTTAAAATGTTTCTTTTATTATAATTAAAATTAGATTTTAAAAAACCTTTATCATCAAATAAAAAATCAGTTTTGATAGTTTTTCCGTCATTATGATAATGCAATACGTATTTTAATATATTATTTATAGTGTAAAAGTAGCGACTGCTTAACTTTCCATTAGGTAAAAAAGTATTTAATTCTTTTAAATTACCGTTTTTAAAAAAATATTCTCTTTCTTTTAAATTACCATTACTGTAATATTTTTCTTTTACTTTCATTTCAACCTATTTTTTATTTCTTTTTCTAATCTATTTTTACAGTCTGTATAATGTTCTAGTTCTTTTTTTACGTTATTTATTAAATGTTCACTTCTTTCTAAAAACTCTAGTTTCTTAATGTTTTTATTAATTAATTCTATTTTATAATCAATGTATTCTATGTGTTCTTCTGGCGTCATATTATTTATTGTTTTTAAGTTTTGTTATTATTTTATTAATTATTATTGATAAGTATATTATTACGTATATTACTACAAATTTAATATATTTTTTTAATCCAAAATACCGCATTCTTCCTTTATTTTAGCAACTTGTCTGTTTAAATCATTGTACAGTTCACTAACTGTTTGATAGTCTCCTAAACCCTCGTATTTACGTATTAAAACCATCCATTCCTTTTCCTCTTTCTTTATACGTTCTAAACATTCTGTTTGATCAACTTCTACTTCGTTGTTACAAGATAATAATGCTAATGTTGCGATTGATAATAATAATTTTTTCATTGTTATATGTTTTTTAATTATACTCAAAGATAATTCTTTTTTTAATTACTTGCAAGTGTTTTTTATAATTTTATTTTTTTAATATACTTAGTTACTTTAGTAAAGATACCAAAACTAACCCAAAATATACCCATATTTATAATACTATACACAAAGTACATAAAATGTTTAACTGTGTTTAATATAGAGTAAATCGATAAATAAAGGCTTATTAATACTATAGATATAACACCTATGTAAATACATATTATACAATATGTTTTTTTAGAGTGCAAGATATTTCTATCTGTAAACTTTTCAACTGTCTTAACATTACCGTTATTCCAATATGTTTTTACTTCTTTCATTTGTTTATTTTTAATTATTAATACAATGTAAAGGTAATTATTTTTTTAATTAAAAACAAATAATACACAAAAAAAAGGGAACTTTTAAAAGAACCCTTTTCAAATTAACCAAACATATAAAAACAAAAACTAATCTACAACCAAATCAAAATATTTGATAAGGTAAAAAGTCACAAACACACAACACAATCAACAACATCATCAACAACAATCAACAACAAAAGTGACTTTTATTACCTATCAAACCAAAAACAATTAAAATATTTAATGTGAGAAATACAGGAAACTAAACATTAAACACTTATTATAAACAACGAGAAAGTATTTAGTTTTCTAAACAAAACACCAACCAAATAAAAACTACCTTCGTAGAAAAATAAATATATTTTCTCATTGATTACTTAACAATAATACGTATATTTATTGAATAAAACAAATTTTTTTTAAAAATAATGTAAGTAATTTAATTTTATAATTATGAATGATAATGTTAAGGTTTTGTATACTTGTTGTTTAGATAACAAGGTTGTAGTAGCTGAAAGTAATTTAACTTTATTTGTTAAAGAATTAGAATATATGACTGATATAGGTAAGAAATATAATTGGTTTTATAGACGTTTTAAGAGTACTAATTCTTTTGATTATGGTAACTACTGTTTTCAAAAAGTTGTTTAAAAAAATACGGCTGAAATGGAGAACCCAAGACAGCCGTAACAAAACAATTAACCAAAACAAATACAAAAATCAAAAAACTGATTTTATTTTTATGAAGAACATAAATATAATAAATTATTTTTAAATTACATAATTTTATATATCAAAATCCTTATTATTTTCTATTTCTTTTTTTATGTTATCTATTTCCTCCTTAGTTATTGGTGAGGTATTTAAATTTACATTTGTATTAACTATTTCTTGTTTCTCTTTTTCTCCTAACATCTTCATTCTCCATATACCAGCAGTAACATTCATGTCTCCATTTAAACAATTTCTATTTAAATTAGCTATAATAGCATCATTTATATCTTCTTTTATAGCAGATAATTCCTTTTCTTTATTAATCCACCATTTAACTGTTGATGGTCTTATACCATTTTTAACCCAAGCTTCTTGTATTGACCAGATGTTACCATTACAAGCGTCTTCATATATTTTGTTTAATTTATCAATCCACTCTTCTAAAGTATATTTTTGAGCGTATTTATTGCCTTTTTCCGCCGCCATCATTCAAATTTAAAAATTAATCAATAAATATAGTTAATTTTTATGTTAAATGCAAATTTAAAAATGTTTAATTATTTCCTCTATTTGTTCAAGGTGATATTTTTTTAATTTTTTATTTGATGATTTTATTTTTAAATTTAAGTCGATTTCATTTGTTGAAATACCAATTTTAATTTTAACTCTTTTGCCACCTGAAGGGTAAATTAAAATTACAGAAAAGTTTTTAAATACAAATAGTTTAATTTCCTCTAAACTAGAATCATGTTCTATAAATCCTAATTCTTTAACTCCTTTTATAAATTCTTTTAATTTCATTTTAATTGTTTTTTAAAGTTGATAATTCTTTGTCTCTTTTTTCTATTAATCTTAATACCTCTGAATCGTTATCCTCCATTAAAGCGTTGTAAATTGCTTTATTGTACATTAAAATACATCTTGCTCTTAAACTTGAATAATCTTTTAAATAAACAGGACTACAAGATGTTATAATTAATGATAATAATATTATTCTATTCATTAGTTATTTATTATTAATGATATAATTGTTTTTAGTTTTGCTAAATCTTTTGAATCGAATTTATCATAAAAAATTAAACTAACCCCTTCCTTTTTATCTTCTCCTATTTCTGAAAATTTTGATAAATAAAAATCAATATGTTTACTTTCTAAAAACATAAAAAATGTATAATTTTTATAATTGTAAACTCCAAACTCATCAATAACAAACCCTTTGTTTAATAAATATTCTTTTAATTTTTCTAAATTATTACCTAATTCCATTTTATATGTTTTTAATTAATTATATAAACAAAGGTAGTATAAAATATCTACACTACCAATGTTTTTTTTAATTATTTTTTAAATTAAATTTGTAACCTCGTAATCGTTGTTAAATACTATTAATTGTCTTTTACCACTTTCAAACTGTAATGCGTGACCTTGTGCCTGTGTTGTTAAACCTTTTCTGATGTAATACTCTTCCCTTACAGATGATTTACCTACGCAAAAATTACCGTCATTTATTGAAGGTGAATGTGTATGTGCAGTAGTTGTCTTTATATTAAGCTTTTTAAAACCTTGCACACTACCTCTTGAACCATTAACCCCATTTTCTCCGTGTTGATCAAATTTAACACCTTTAAAAACTAATGAATCTCCGCATTTTATATATTTTACATTACTTTGATTTTCGTACTTTTTATACATTAAATAACCAAATATATTACCGTATTCTTTTAAATTAACTGTTTGTTGTATTAAAGCGTATTCTAAATAAGCATCAGAATTATGTAAATCATTTTTCCAGTTCATATCGTTAATATGTCTATCTAAAAATATGTCGTGATTACTTTCTACAACATTAATATTTTTAACGTTAAAATCATTTAATAAATCAGAAGGATATTTTAAAGCTTGTTCTACTTCTTCCTTTATTTTATAATGTCCGTTAATTATTTTATATCTACTTATAAAAGGGTCTTTTCTTTCATGAGGATTGAATGTATATCCATCTAATAAATCATGTACAATTATATCGTTAAAACTATAATCTTTAAATAAATTTTTAGTTTCTAAGTGTAACTTCATATCTAAAACCCATCTATGAGTGTCTCCTAGTGTTAAATTTAAGGCTTTTTTAGTTTCTTCTATTTTACCATTAACACAACTATAAGCTATATCTGAAAAATTACCGTTTTCTTCTACAAATACATTTCTAGGTGGTAAACAAGTGTTATCTTTCTTTTTTTCTATTATAACAAAGCCGTTTGAGTGATTAAAATCTGCTTTACCTCCTGCAACACTCCTTGAATAATTTTTAACGCTTATAGTTCCGCTTGTACACATAACACGCAAAGGGTCTTTTAACATTCTAGGCAATGTTTTGTAATGTATTCTAGGTGAACCAAGAATTAAAGATTTATCACCTGCAAATCCATTCATACCGTTTAAAGGGTTTTGAGATGTTGCTTGTACTGGAATATCACCACCTATAATAACATCACCAAAAACACTTTTGTTGTATAATAAATAATCCTCTATCTCTTCAACCCACCACTCCCTTTGTTTTTTATGGTTTGATATATATTCTGTTGGGCTTGTAGGGTTTCTATATCTTGTAGGTATTATTACTATTTCAGCATTTTTATTATGATCTTTTTTTATTTTTTTAACTAACTTTTTCATAAATAACAATTGATTGTAATTTATAGAAGTTGTATTAATTGCTGAAGTAACAAGTAATATATCTGTTTTTTTATTTATTTCTTTTTTTGATGCTTTTTGTAGTTGAGGTGTTAATTTACTTAAAGGTCTTGTCAATCCCATTTTTTGCCACCATCTACGCACTGTCCTACCAGCAACATTAAATTTGTTTGATATAATACTTATTTTAGCTTCATGGTTTAATGTTTCGTTAGCATATGTTATTGCTACAAATTCCTTTTGTTCGTCTGTTAATTTATTGTATGATGTCTTGTTTTGCATTGTATTTTATTTTTATTTGTTTAAGTCTTCAAATTTAATTAATTCCTCCTCTAATTTTTGAACTTCTTTTATATAGTAATTATATGCGTCCCTTCTATATTCATTATTGCAATTTTCTAAAAATTGATGCTTCATAAAATTAAAGATATATTCTTGCTGATCTTCTGTTAAACATTCGTCTGAATGGTTTAAAACAGATTCATCATCGTTAAAATCATAAGTAGAACTTATAAAACATTTTCCGTTTTCAGTATAAACATTTAATCTAAGTTCATAAACTGGTGGAAAATCGTATAAAACTGGTTTATGATTTAAAATGCTTTCTATTAATTCTTGATTTGTCATTGTTATTGTTTTTTATAGTTTATCTGTGTTTTTAAAGTCTTTTATTAATTGTAGTATTTGACTTTCACTAAGGGTATAGTAAACTTCTGATGGGTTAAAATAAGCTTCTATTTGATCTATGTTTTTAACTCTCATCCAATTTTTAACTAATTTTAATATTTTCATGGTTTATTGTTTTTATATACTCAAAGATAATGCTTTTTTTAATTATAAACAAATATAAAACAAAAAAAATCCCCATTATTTTAACAGGGATTTAATTTTTAATCTATTCTTCTTTTATTTACTCTATCTATGAAACTTGCTCTTTTAATAAGTAGGTAGTTTATAATATCCCCAAATTTTTCATTTATAGTATCAATATCTGGAAATTTATTTATTTTAAAATCTTCTTGTATTGAATCTATTGATATTTCATGTTTAAACATAAAAGCATCAATTATATCTTCTCTCATACATCGTCTTTTATAAGCTCCTTGATCAAATACATGAAATACTGATTTACCCTCAGAATATTCTTTTTGTTTTTTATTTAAAGTATCTATACAATGTTTGAAAAATACTTCGTTTATTTTTTTAAAATCTTCGCTATTCATTGTTTATTGTTTTTAATTGTTTATAAATATTTTTTTAGTGTAACCGTTATCAAAAACGATTATAACGTATTTATGATTTAAACTATCTTTAAATTTACTAAATTTACCTTTTACATATTCACCTTTACCTAAATACTGACCTATTAAATTGTAATACTTGTATTTATATCCGTAACATGACCTTTTTTTAATGTATTTAACATTGTTTTTGTCATTATATAGTAATTGTATACCACAATCAACTAAACCAGCGTTAAACTTAGAGTTATCTATCTTAATTAATCCTTTACCGTAAACATCTGAAAATATATGTATATTACTTTTAACTGTTATGTTTACATTATATATTTTCATTTGAGAAAAAGAAGATAAAGATACATGAATTAGTAATAATAAAATAAGTTTTTTCATTGTTAATTGTTTTTAATTGTTATATATAAAAATGAAAGTTTTTGTTAGTAACAAATCCTTCCAATGACTCTATGTCATTACCACTTACATCCAGTATTCCATTTTGCATAAGACCTTTTAAAGATTTTATTTTATTACCTCTTAAATCTAAATATCCATTTTGAACAAAGTTTTTTAAGCATGTTATACCTTCCCCTATTATTTCATAATTTCCAACCTGTTCTATTCTACCATCACTTAAGACTTTATGAGGTAAGTTGTTTTCTATAATGTATTCACAAATATTCATTGTTGATTGTTTTTAAATTATTAATTGTTTTTTTATATATAATTTGTTTTATCTAGCCAGTTAAAAACAAAACCAGCGGTTAATAATAATAAATAAGCTATAATTATAAATATTACTAATATCTTTACTAATGCATTAAACTGGCTTTTCATAATTAAATATTTCTAGTTATTATTGTCCTTTTACCTTTTATATAAACAACTTCTGATACTTGTTTTTTACCTTTAGCCATTCTTTTAATATCTTCTAGTCTTTTAGATGCTATTTGTCTAGCAGTATATCCATTGTTTTCTAGTAAAGAATAATTATCAATATAATCATTACTTTTTTTGTCTGCTTCCTCTACTGGTCTGTAATATTTTTTTAATCTATCCATTGTTATAAGTTTTTAATGTTTATCAAATTTAATGTTTTTTTTAATTGTATGCAAGTATTTTTTTAATTATTTTTTTATATTATATTATATATAATTAAAAATACATTTCAATAAAAGAATTAGCAAATACCTGAAAAAAAGAAATCAATGATATAATAATATACGTATTAAAAATATACCCTTCTAATTTTTCTAATATTATTAATATTAAAATTGAAATAATTGAAGTTAAAGATAATATTAAACTACCAAACATCCATCCAAGATTATAAATAATTAAAAAAGAACATGGTAATGATATAAATAGTATAAATAAAAAAGCTTCAAGAATGTTATCGTTATCTCTCATAATTTATTTTTTTTAATTAATTTAAGTGTTTAGGTTCGTTAATACTGTAAATAACGTCTCTAACTATTGAATCCATTACTAAGTCTATTTCATAAGACTCATTAATTAATTCATTTATTTTTATAGATATTTCAATAAAGTGGTTAGAGTCTAAAACTATTTGATAGTCTCCAATTTCAAAAGAGTAAAATTCCAAAGAATTAGTATAAATATTGTAAGTCAAATTAAATTTATATTTTTCATCAATCAAACAATCACCGTAAGAATTTATAACTATATAATCTTCTTTAAAAATAACATCGTCTAAAACTATTAAGTCTAACGCTCTGTAAAATTCATCGTTTATAATTTTCATAATTTAAATGTTTTAATGGTTTAACATATAGCTAAAGTAATTATAATTTTAATTATAAACAAATATATTTTAAATTATTTTTATATACTCTTCGCCTTTTTTTACTATCTCCTTTTTTAATTTTAAGTGATATATTTCATTATCGTTAAAATTATATTTTTTTTGCATTAAGTCTAATAATGGCTTTAAAGGGTTATCTATATCAGAAGCTTTACTACTAAATCCAAACTCTATATTTAATGATTTAAAGTCTTTCTTAAAATCTTTACAAGATAATAAATTGAATTTCTTAGCATAACTTCTGTATTTTTTTGTTTTAGTTTTTCTACCCTTATACATTTCGTTATAACTTAAAGGCTTTGTTTGTATGAACAAATCATTTACTTTTATGTATTCATCACCTTTTTTAACTATTTCTTTATTAACTTCTAATTCATAAATCTTATTATCATTAAAATTATATTTTTTTTGTAAAATATCTATTAATGGTTTAAGTGGATTGTCTAAATCTGAAGCCCTGCTACTAAAACCAAATTCTATATTTAAAGAATTATAATTTAATAAATAGTCATTTGGTAATAAATTATTAATAAGTAATTCCTCATAATCATCATACTTTTTTGTTTTATACTTTTTCCCTTGCCATGCTTCATTAACGCTTAAAGGTTTAATTTTTATAATCATAATCTTTTATATCCTACTGCATTATTTTTATCTAAAAATCTTTTTAAATCTTCTCTGCTAAAACTCTTTCTTTTACCACTAATTATATTAATTACAACGTCCCATTTTTCAGAATGTAAAACAGTTCCTATTATAGTGTATTGGTGTCTTGGGTCTTGACCTATTCTAAAGTATCTGTTTACTATTTCAAGTTTATTGTTTATTATTTCCATGTTTAAAAAGGTGTAAAATTATCTTGTTCTTCTTCTTTTCCAAATGCATCATTTAAACTAACTCTTGGCAATTCTTTTTCTTCTATCCAGTTATTATTTGTACTAACTTCATTAAATGGATTAAATTTTCTTCTAACTTGTTGTATTATGTCTAATTCAGTTATAGTAGTATTTGTTTTAGGGCAACTAATCTTAGCATTTATATTATATGCACCCCATTCTATAATTAAAGGATTTTCAGGATTAGTTACATTTCCACCTGTATATGCATTCCTGTTATTATCTACGCTTACTCTATTAAAAAATGATCCGTTTTCTCTATTTATAGCCCAAGTGAAATGTGCTTTATTAAGTATATAACCACCTTCAGCACTATAAGAGTTTATATCTTCTGTACTTCTTTGACCTGCCATTGTAGGGTGTTGTGATATAAATGTTGAACAAACTTCCTCTGTAAAACGTAATATTTTCATAGCTGTGATTTTTTCATCTTTATGAGAATTACCAGTATCACTAAAACCGCTTTCAAATGAGTTAATAGGGTCTAAAAATAATAAATCAATATTAATACCGCTTTCTTTCATACCTTTTACCGTTTCAAATGCTTCTTTAACTGTTTCTACTCTTAAAAAAGTAAAATGATCGCTAAACCAATTATCTACTTTATTAAATAACTCATTATTGTTTTTCTCAAAATATTCTGGATCACCACCTAATAATTGACCTAACATAACATTTCTGGTTAATCCCTTATCATTCTCCTGTAAACACATAACACAGTGTAAGTCATTAGCCATAGCCCAAATTAAAAAGAATATTTGTTGTATACTTGTTTTACCTCTTCCTTTTTTACCAGTACAAGCGTGTATTTCATTAGGCTTCATTACAATAATATCGTCTATTATTTTTATACCGCATTTTCTTCCAGTAGGTATAAGTTTTTGTCTATATTGTTTAGCTCTTTTCTTTATTTCAGAGTCATTTATTATGTGTTTTTTCCAATCAAATTTTTTATCGTCTTGGTATTCTAAGTCTAGTAATGGCATTTTTGTTATTGTTTTTATTTGTTAATATTATTCAAATCTGATTAAGGCTTCGTTTATCATTTCTGTTAAAACTTCTGTAACCTTTTCTAAAGTATACTTTTCTGAAACGTACTCTTTACTTATATCTTTACCTTTAAGTAGTTTTTCACACATTGAGTCATTCCAATTTGAATGCAATTTACTATGAAAAGCTTTAAAAAACAAGTCTAAAGGAGTATTTAGTATTTTACTAACTTCTTTTTGTGGTATATCCTCTAAACAATCAGTTTTATAAGTATGTATCATTTGTTGATAGTTATAAATAAATAATTTAGCAAATAAAGTGTTTTGAGAGACTTTTTCCTCCCTCATTAACTCAATATACCTAACTATGTCTTTAAATAGCTTAAAATCGCTGTTTTGCACCTTAAACGATCCGTAAGGACTCTTTTGAGCGTCAAGCATTTTCTTATAGAAAGTATTTACGGTTGTTTTTATGTCTATTACTTCATTCATAATTTTAATTGTTATATGGGTTTGACTTCCATTCTTGGTTAGAAACTTTTTGATTTACATTAATTTTTAAAACATTAGAGAATCTATTTAATACTTTTTCTCTTGAAAAATATTCTGGTGTTAAGTTTTGGTAGTTTAAACTTTGCTCAAATTTATCATTACAAGCGTTTATGATAGAATTCCTAATATCTTCTTTTGTGAAACCATCTTTTAACCTAGCATTGTATTTCTGTCTTACTGATTTGTTAATTACTTTAAAACCTCTACCAGTTTTTAAATTTATAAAATCTAAAAGTATTTTAAAATCTATTTTATCTTTTTTTAATTTTTCTTCTTCTTTATATTCTTCTTTCTCTTTCTCTTTCTCTTCCTCTTGTTGGCAAGGGGTTTGCTTAGGGGCTTGGCTAGGGGCTTCATAAGGGGCTTGGCTAGGGTCTTGGCAAGTGTCTTGACTAGGGGTGTCTTTTTTTCTGTCTTTTATACCCTTAACTTTTGTTAAATAACCATTTAAACTAGCGTCTAAAGAATGTTTTTGACCTATATAACATACATTAGCCATTGGTGTTAAATCTTCTGGTTCTTCACCTTCAAATTGCTTTTTAAGTATAGCCTGTAAAAACTGTAATTTGTCTTTATCATCTGTTAAAGCCATAAAAACTTCGTAGTATGATCTTAAAAAATTAAATGCTTTTCTTTCTTTCATTTTGTTTGGTTTTAATTTGTAAATGCTTGTCTTATTTTAATCTCGTTCTCTAGTGTTAATTCTCTAGGGTTTTTATCGTCTAATTGCGCCCATAATGTCTTATAAGGTATCATAGTAACCTTTGATACATAAGATAGCTTATATCCCTTAATAATGTCTTTTATGCTTTTATTCATTTTATATATATTTTGATATAACAAATATATGTAGAATTTTTTCTACAAACAAATAATAAGCAAAAAAAAACCGCTAAACTTTTCAGAATAGCGGTAAAGAAACCATCATTTATACAATTATAAGCCCATAAAAGCAACTGGATTAATAATTATATTTTATTTTAAAAAGGTAAATCATCATTATTGTTATCAAAACTATCATCTTGAACTTGTTCTTCTTGACCTTCTATTTTCTTAAATACTCGCCAAGCTGACAATTTTATATAATATTTACCGTTATATTCGTTAGTATCTATATTAAAAGAAACTTCTACGTTATCACCTTGTTTGTTATATTTTACAAAGTTATCTACTTTATCTTCTCCGAATATTTCAAATGCATATATTTTCTCTTCACCATTATAACCATCATTATTACTTAAAATAAATAATACTTTTTTATATTCTTTACCAGCTTTTGATTTTATAGTTTCAACTTCTTTTATTTCTTTTATTACTCCTAAAATTTCCATAATTTATTATTAATTGTTATTTATATTTTTATTTAAACTGTTTTTTATATTTAAATTTACACAATTTGTGTTATTACATTTTTTTCTTTTATTTATAGTGTCAATTATTGTCTTTTTAATATTTTTATTTTTACACATATATAAAACTTTAAGATTATTAATTGTTATTTATATTTTTAAATTTTTTATTTAAATCGTTAGATATTATAGTGCTAACTATATGTTGTTTAATTCCTAATTCTTTAGATATTGTGCTATCTCTATTATCAACAACTACTTCTCCTTCTCTTTTACCTCTGTAGAATAAGGAAAGTACTTTTATACGTTCTTCTTCTGTATATGTTCTTATAAAATTTGCCATTGTTTATGTGTTTTTGTTTACGTAAATATACAAAAAAAATATTAAACATAATTACTTTTTTAATTATTTATGATAATTATTTATACATTCGTCTCTTTTTTCTTTTATCTTCTTGTATTCTGCCATTATTTTTCTAAAATGACTACTGTTATTGTACAAATCTTCAGTATCTGGAAGTACTTTACAATCAATTAACTTTAAATGTTTATGTTCTTTTAATTCTCTTTCTAATATTAAAGAACTACCACGGCTTATCTCAACCGTGATATTCATTTTTACTAATTCTTTACTATCCATTTATTTTATTGTTTAATAATTTTGTTAGTTCTTCTCTTTGAATTGAAGACATTCTATAATTATCTAATACTTTTTTTATTTGATTTTTATTTAATGAAAGTGTTTTTTGAAATTCTGAATCTTTTAATGCTGGTAATCTATCTGAATCTTTTAATGATTGACTTTTATTAACATTTTGTTTTACTTGTTGATTTTTAATTTGTTTAGAGGCATTGTTACCATCATCATCCTCAGCCTGTAAACCTAACAAGCTTTGTAAGGTATATCTTCTGTAATAAGTTATTGCTGATCCTATTTTTTGAGGGTCTTTTATTTCTGGTAATTGTAAAGAACTACAAACACAACTACCTTCTTCTGAATCAAAAATCATGCTTTTAACTAAACCGTCTTCTAATGGTTGAAGTAACAACAAACCATTTTTTTGTAATATTGGTTCAACCTCTAATAGAAGCTTATTAACATCAAAATAATTACTTTTAAAAAATGGGTTTTTACTATCTTTTGTTATTGCTTCCATTTCTTTTTTAGCTGATAATAATTTTTTATATATAGACATATTACTTTTGTTTTATAATTTTGTTAATAGGTGTTTTAGTTTCTCTTGATATTTCCATTATTATGTTTATAACATTAGGTAATCCCCAATTGCTATTACATAACTTGTTAAATGTATCTTCTTTTATTTTCTCCCCTTTACTTTCTAAGTATTTGAATAAATCTCTATTACTTTTAAACTTTTTACTTTTTTTAAGTATTTCTTTAGAATCAATAAAATACTTTTTGTTGTTATTTTTATCCATTGTTTTAATGATTTTACATACACAAATATAATGTTTTTTTTAATTACTACCAAATAATAAAGTATAAAAAAACCCCACTAATTAAAGCGAGGTTTTAAAGTTAATGTTTGATAAATAAGAAAAGATTAATTAGAAGCGTTTTCAATCCATTTTTTAATATTTCTTTTTCTTCTTTCAGATAAATTAGATATATCAACAATATTAGGATTTTTATTTTCATCAACTATATTAGTGATAGGTTTTTGATCGTTTTTAGAGTCTAATACTATTCTTATACTATCACTCTTTTTTATTTTACCTACCTCTAAAGAAGTATTTATATTATTCTCAACAGTCTTTTTATTTATAGCTTCATTTATAGTAGGTGTTACCTCTTTTAATGTATTCTTTTGAGTTATAGTCATTGAAAAATAAACTATTAAACCTCCTATAATTAAACATAAAAAGTTTTCTAAGTTGTTAGCCCAATTTATTTTAAACATAATAATTTGTATTTTTGTATTACACTATTCATTGCATGAAGTAAATAATCAGAATTAAATGCTTTGCAATCATCTTCATTATCACCGAAAAAAGGTTCTATTAATAAAGCTAAAGGTTTTTGATTACTTACAAAACCATAACCTCTATCGCTTTTTTTTAAGCCTTTTGAAGGTCTTTTATCTGTTTTAGATAGCTTAGTGTATTGTTCAGTAAAATAATCGCTAAGTTCCCATGCTATACTGTTATTATTGTAGTATAAACATTCACATCCGCTTGCTTTTTCATTTAAAGCATTAAAATGCATTTCAAAAACTATATCGTAATTTTTAGTTTTATAAGCCATTAATTTCTGTCTAACACTATAACTAGGTACATTTTTGTGATAAAAAACATCACCTAATAATGATAAATCATTTTCTAAATCCTTGTAAAAATCAAATTCACTTTTACCAAAAAAATCAGAATAAGCCCCTTTACCTTTTTTATAATGTCCTATTATTATTCCTACTTTCATTCTTTAAACCTTTTATTATTTGTTCGTATTTAATTTGCTTTTCTCTGTATTCTATCTCTCTTTTTATATTCTCATTTTCTAAAATTATATTTTCTTGCCTTATTTTTTCATTTTTTCTATCTTTTATTTTATAGAATATATTTAAAATCCAAAAACAAGCTACTGTACAAGAAGCAAAAACAGAAATTACACCCTGAACTGTAGGTATATAACTGTCTAAATCTCCATTAAAAAAATTAAGGGTAAACGCTATTGTTTTACCAGTCATTAAATAAATAACCATTTTAGCCCCCGAAAACGTAAAATCTATCACTCTTTCACCCATAAAGCTAATTTTTTATTTAAAATAAATACAATTAATAGAAATACAAGCATTTTTATAAAAAATACGTTTCTATTTGAGCATAACAAATAAAATAATAAATCTAAATAAGATATTATAAAACCATAAACAAGTAGTTTTTTACTTATATCTTTAGGCTTTATAGCTGAGTAAAAAAGAAAAATATTTAGTGTAAAATTAAAAAACAAGAAAACGGAGAAACTAAGAGACTTAGTAACTCCGTTAATTAACCATGTTATTTTTATATTATTATTTGTAAAAATACTGTAAGCCTGAGTGCTTAACATTAATAATAATAATAGAGAATTTTTATATTTACATCTCTTCGTCTGTGTCTGGTGTATCCCCTCCAGTCTGTAACACTCTTTCTTGTTCTTTAATTTCAACTTCAACGTTTTTTACATCTAAAATACTCATATATAATAAAATTATTGATTACTTTTTTTTAAGGTATCTTTCTATAAAAAAATTGATAATACCTTTATTAAAGAATTTATCTATAGCGTTTTTAACCGCATTAATAGACAATAATACTACAAAACAAGAACCAATAATATAACCGTCGTTATGATCTAAATAAATCGGCTTATTTTGAATTAAAGGTAAAGTTATTCTAAAAATTAAATATAATAATAAGATTAAACTACAACCCACACGTAGCAAACGTCTAAACAATAAATTCGTTCTATTCATCCACACACAACATTAAGAGCGCTAATATAAGAATAAATATTTAAATAAACAAGATTTTTTTTATAAAATTATTCATCTGGTATATCTACAAAATCAGATTCAGTACCGTTAACTAAAACACCAGTCATATTATCTTTTTCGTCTGATACTTCAGGGTATATATCTTCACCTAATTTACAATAAGATACAACATCACCGTATAATTCCATGTTTTCAAAATCTTCTCCATTTTGGAAAAATTCTATTTCAAAAGGAGAATTAAAATGTATGTTTGATATAATTAAATTGTTAAACCCACCGTTCCAAGGGTGACCACTAAAATTAGAACCTCCTACACCACTCCAAGATTTACCTATACATAAAGAATCATCTATAATTTGGTTATCAATCATTGATTGAGGTATAGCTAAATTAGCTCTTTGAACATAAGAACCAGTACTGGGATCACCTATTATATACCTAAGTCGCTTAGTGTCTTTACTATAAGAAAAAAGTAGTCTGCTAAAGTCGCTGGGGGCTTGCCATGTGTTTGCTTGCGCTCTTCCATCTGTATTATATAAATCATTTTTAGATGTTACATAAAGTCCCCAGTTAGTGCTACCTTCTTGCGCTTTAAGTGTTATATGAGTACCTCCACGACTAAATAAAGTCATGTTTTGAGCTGTGGGATATCCAGTAACACCAACAAGGGTTATACCTATGGTCCAGTCTTTTGTAAAATCTAGTATATTATTAGTATCATTTTTAAGGTCTGTAAATTCAATGTAATCATTAACTCCGTCTAGTTTTATATACCTATTAGCTTGGTTAGAAGCCGACATAAATTCAGATATATGTACAAAATCTTGCAAATCAAAAGAGTATATCATAATACCTTCTCCTAGTATTATAACTGCATTAGTTATACCTTCTGTAGGTTTATAGTCTCCATCTACAACAGATTGTAAAGCTTCTGATTTATTTTTAAATAGACGTGAAAAAGAATTAAATTCGTTACCTTTTCCTCTTAGTGATAAATTGTTTACACCTAAAGTCTTTAAAATGTTCATTATTTTTAAATTTAAGATTATTTTTATTTATATTACTTTTAATTCGTTAACAAATAGGTTTCCTGTCGATAAACCGAGGTTTAGCATATATTTATCTATACTATCTGTTATATTTTGTTGTTCTACCGCTGAATCATAAGCTATACTTAACAATGTGCCTATTGCATCAGATGATTTATTAAAAGTATATGCATCTCCTTTTTCTCCTTTTTCACCTTTTTCTCCTTGAAAAATTAAATTAGCTTTTAACCATGAACTTGAACTAGTATCATATTGATAATAGTTAAAATTAGAACCGTTTTTAACAGCACAAGTAACACCCTAAAATATCCTATCAGGATTATCGTTAGTAAAATCATCTCTTTTGGCTGTAGTATCAAAATACATATCGTCAGCGATACTCGCGCCATTAGTACCGCCGTTACCCTTTCCCAGTTTATTCTCTATGAAAGATATAAACGAACTTTTTGTGTAAGCATTACCTTTTTCATCAAATAAATCTGAAATATTAACTTTCTTTGTAGGATACCATCCGTTAACATTTTGAAAGTAAAAATCATCAGTTGTCTGAGAATTTTGTGTTATTAATACATTTTTCGCTAAGTCTGAATACTCAAAATCTTGGTCTTTTCCTTTTATGTAGAATTTAGACCCTTTTACAAAAACTTTGTACATTAGAATTTATTTTTATATGTTAATATTAATTTTATTTTATGCTATAGTATAACAACCGCTTATTCTTATACTAGAGTTAACACCATTAAATGTTAATGTAGCATCACCACCATCTAAAGTCTTAGTAATTAAATAACTACCGCTTAATGATTCATTTATAGTTAAATCTTTTAAATCTATAGATGATGTTTGACCAGATATTTGTTTTATTTGATACACACCAGTTTTATAATTATTATCTAGCGGAAAAGGAAGTGAAATACTAAATAATGAACCATATAAAGATGTAAATCTTAAGTAAAAACTGCATAATTTACCATTTATATTATATGTAGCTTCCTGTAATGAACTTGATGTTATACCTCCCAAAACTGGAGCCCAACTACCTTTTTTAATTATATCTTCCTGTAAAGCAAAAGTTTTAACATTTCCACTTTCTACTGAAGGAAATAATATACTACCGTTCCCAGTTCCTGAAAAATCAAATCCAGTAGGTAAAAGGGAAGCGCTTTCTGCTCCATTATTTATTCTTATAGTACTTCTTTCAACATTTAACTCTTGAACACCATTGTAAGTAACACTTAAACCAGTAGCATTTAAATTTATTTCTGATGTTTGATCTTTTATATTTAAACTAGAATTATTAATTGATGTTTCAAAACCTTTTGATGGTCTTTCAATTAAAAAACTAGTATTGTTTATTTTTACATTTTCCCCATTATCTTGTAAATTTATACCGTTTGTTGCTTGTGTATCTGTAGCTACATTACCACCTTTTAAAACATCATTTAAATTAGATGCTCCGCCTTCATCTTTTATAGTCTTATTTAATACCTGCTTTAATTCACCAGTTACACTGTCTACAATTATTGTAGTATCTTCGTCTTTATAATCAGTACCTACTGGTAAATCTAAAGGGTTTACTATTTTATTTATCATTACTATTATTTATTTTAATTATTACTTTTTACACCTAAAACTTCACCAAATACACCAGTACCAGCTACTTCATTTCCTGTAATTAAATTCTCTTTACCGTTAGAATAAACATAATTAGCTTCTTTTAAATATATTTTCATTCTATAAGAATTAGTTTGACCTAAAACATTTTGTTCTGTGTCTTGTGATTTTATATAACTAATATCTTCTAAAAATATTCTATCGTTAGTTGTTACAGCGTCCAACTTTCTAGCAAAATTAGTAAATAAATTCATTGTATCTAAAGTCCATAAACTTCTAGTTGTAGACTCTACACTTACAGAGTTTTTATCTGTATCAAAAGTTTCTATCTCCTCTATTGGTGAATGATATAAAGGTTTTTCGTATGGTATTCTTAGCTTAAACCTTGCATTAGCACCATAATAAGTATTTAAATTACTTGATGTATTATAATACTCTAAATAGTAAGTGTTATAATGATAATCTTTAACCTCAAAACGTTCTGTTACAAAATTTATATCACTAAACAAGCTATCAGTAGCTACACCTTTAACATAATAAATACCATCCAATGAACTAACATTAACCTTATACTCGTAAAAGTCAAAGTCTTGATAGTTATAAACAGCTTGTACTTTATATGTTTGATCTAAAGCAAAAGGGCTATTACTACTTAATAAGTCAAGTATTAATGTTTGTTGATTATTATAAACCAATACATCTAAAACTTTAAACCATTTATTATCTACACCTACATTGTCCCCTTTTGTCATGAAATTTGGGACAGAACCATTATTGTAATACGTTTCTTTTACAGTTCCATCTGTATTGTATATATTACCTCCTTTATACTGTAAACCTAAGTATTTAGAGCCTTTATAGTCAAATGAAGATAAAAAAGCGTCTCTTTCATCCTGTATATTTATTAAGTTAGATACTTTCTCAATGTTTAAAGTGCTAATTTCGTTATCTTGTGAATCATAAAGCCTAAAATCAAAATTCTCGTAAGAAGATTTAAATTGATTTGTTAAAATACCATCATCTTTTTGAAATGGTTGAGGATTACTATATAAAAAACTATTTCTTTCTTCACAAGCTAAAGTGTTTTTGTAATTCTTTCTTTTATTATCTCTAAATACATGAATTAAACTACTCATTTGAGAAAATTCAAATATTTCCTTTCTATCATATACATTAGGGTTAAATTCTTTTACTTCAAATGTACTACTTATTTTACACCCTATACTATCTCTTATATATATGTTATAAGTACCCTTTACTAATCCACTAAAAGAAGAAGATTTATAATAATTAACATCATCTAAACTATACTCAATACTAAAAGAAGGAGTATCTAAAAATATAGGTGAAATGTTAACAGTATTATTATTAGGTGTCTGTACTACACTTATATTAAAATTACTAATTCTTAAGTTAGGAACATATAACTTAACACTATCAAAAGTATAATAATCAGTAGTAATGTAACCTATATTAACATCAATTTTATTTACATCATCACGTAATAAATCATTTACTATTATTGGATTATCTGTGTTGTTATCTATAACTACAGGGCTGTACATTTTATTAGCAGTGTAGTTAGTAGTTACAGATATGTTAAATTTGTCACAATTACCAGAATTTCCACTAACAGAAACGTCTTCTATTTTTATAGGTAAATTACCTGCGCCTTGTTTTAATGTTAATTCAACTCTGTTATCAGTCATTTGCTGACTAAATCTAAAAGTAGTAGCGTCGTAAGGATCTTTAACAGTTAATGTGTTATTAACATTATCTATTTCAGTAATATATAAGCTACCGTAATTATTCTCAAAAAAATCACGAGTAGCTATTAAATCTTGACTTATACTACCAGTAGGCTGTAAAGTAACACCCCAGTTAACCAGTATATACATATCTGGAATTGTACTGTTAATTATAAAAGAATCCTCTTCTGTAACTGGATTGTTAAACTTAAATTCTAAAATACTCTTCGCCATTTATTATAAACTTTTTAATACTTTAAATGTTCCTAAATTATTTTTAACTTTTAATTCAAATAGAAAACCTTTTTCTAAATTCCCTCTTTCATTTATAAATTCATACTTAAAATATGTATTCGGCACTCTTTCCCCATTTATTATTTGATATCCGTTTATAAATTCCATAAAATCAGAATCTACATAATGTTCAAATTCTATAAACTCACTTATAAAATAAGAGCCTTGCATATCTTTAACTAAGAAAGAACCATCTTCTTTAACTTCATTTTCACCGCTTTTTTTTGTAATTAAAGAGCTATTACTCTTACTACTTAAATAAGATACTTCAGATTCCTGAAAACGTGTTAAACAGCTTTTTATAAGGTTAAAACTTCGTATCATATTTCTAGCTGGTGTCAACCTTAATCCAGTGGCTGTTTCTGGACTATATATGTTTTTAGGTAACTCCTCAAAATCATCTTGATATAATCTTTCTCTAAATTTATTATTACCTAAATCGATAAGATCTAAATTAAATATGTGTTTATCAGTTCTATAATCTTGTGTAGGGTATTCACTAAAATTCTTTCTAAATGTAAGTTCTTTACCCTCTGAATCCGCTCGCCAAGGACTAACATTGTTAAACTTTTTACCTTTATTTAATATTGTATTAAAAGTATTTAAAACATTAAATTCATTTAAACCGTTAACTTCCTCGTATAAATTATCACCGTCTGGCTTTTTATACCCTGTTTCTATAGAACTATAAATAAATTCTTTTACTGGCTTCCTTGACTTTAAATTTATTTTATCACTTAAAGTATATATAGTTTCATTTCTGAAAAAGTAACCTATGTCCTCATGCCTAAAAAACTCTTTACCTTCAAAATTCTCTATATTGTAAGCCATGTTATATAAAGATGCTGAATTTTTTATAAAATCCTTAAAACTACAAGTTGTTTTATAATTTTCAAAACCCCTTATATTTTTACCCGATATAATTCCAGTATTTTTAAATTCACTATTATTAAAAAAATTTGATTTATAAATACCTTTATTACCAGTTATTATATTAATAAATCTTTCCCCTACATCTTTATTTAAATAAAAATCCCTTTCTCTACTGTAAAGAGATTCGTAACTAGTCTCTTGTATATCAATATTAAAATCAATATCATTTACATCAGCTTCAAATACACCAGCATTTAATCTATTCCTTTTAGCTACTGATATAATACCCAAAAATAAAGAGTGATCTTTATCAACTTTAAATATGTCGTTAATATCTACATTAGCATTTAAAATATCATTGTTTCTAACATCATACCTATCGCTTTCATAATAAACACCTTTAGGTTTACTCAAATCATTATTATCATAATAATAAAGAACTATAATAAAGTAAGCTTCAGGAAAAAAAACTGTATTTATTTTTTTAAAAACACATGAGCCTTTTATTTTTAGACTAACATATCTATCTATACCATCATTAGAGTAAAAAGATGTAGAGTTATAACCTTGTATAAACTCTAAACCTGTGTCTAGTCTTTTAAGTGTGCTAGATACGTTTTCATCACTTTCATACTTTATGTTTAATGGTATTGACAATGAAGCTTTAACATCCCATTTACCACTAGCTGTATTCGGTACATTATATTTTACATTATAGTTGTTATTATCATCTTCTTTATTTTGCTCTAAACGGCTGTTTAAATCTAAAGGTCTACTAACTAAATTAAATTTATTAGATTTGATGCTTTCTATATCATTACCATTTAAATCGGTAGTTCTTTCTAGTTCTATTTTTTCACTCTCTTTACTTTTTATCTTTTTACTTAATAATCCGCTTTCAAATGGTATTGTAACCTTATACTCATCACTACTATAATTTTCAAAGTCTAACAAACCCTTAACTTTAATAACCCATTTTAAGTTACTGTTAAGTGAATATTCTGTAAATATTACGTTTGCTTCTACAAACGCATAACTGTAAGCTTCATCTATAAATTCTTTAGCTTTACCAACAAATTGTATGTTTTTAGAAAATACACGAGATTCTGTAAAGTTTTTTAAGCTTCTTTTATATGTAAATTCATTCTCTTTCCAGTTAAAGGGGAGCGAAAACTCCCCATTATATAACTCTATACTTGTATTTAAGTCTAAATTCTCTAATTTATATTTTTTATTTTCTACCATTTATTAAAAATCTCCTCTACTTAGATACGACAACTCACTACCTAAATCAAAATTATTATTAACATTAAACTTAGTTCTTTTACCTTTTACGGCTGATATAAGCCTATTTATATCTTGTGTTGTAGCTGTATTTCTTGTGCTACTTTTAAATCCTTCTAATATTGCTTTTTGACTATTATAAGCGTTTAAATTAGATATATTACCCATTATTTCAGGATTTTTACGTAAAGTTTCTTTTGCGTCTTTATGTATTTTATCTCCTTTTTTACCTTGAACATAAGCATTTTTCTGTGTACTCATGTAAAATTGACCTTCTCTTTCTACTAATTCTAATCTACCACTAGAATGATCATTAATAAGCATTAAACCGTCATGATCCATAGTCCCACCTTCTGCAAATGCTGGTATAGGTGTACTAGCTACAATTCCTGCTTGAATCAAACCTAAACTACCAACAGCAACAGATAATGGTATATTAGGTAATGCTTTTACAACTGCTGAAGCGGTATTTATAGCTATATCAGCTAATGCAAACGCTTTTTCTGCTTCAAACTTCTTCCTTCTTTCTTTGTCTTGCTCTTTTTTAAGCTTTTTCTCAGCTCTTTTCTTATCTCTTCTTAACTCATCTTGTGTTTGTTTATCACCTTCTGCCTTTTCTATTTCATTATCGTAAAACTCATTACTTTTTTCTATTTGCAAGTCTAATTCCTCTATTCTCTTGTCATACATAGAAGAAAATGCGTCACCTATTATACCAGCCGTTTGTTTACCTATATCTGCAATTTTTTGGAAAGAATCAGAACTATTATCTTTAAAAGCATCGAATAAATTTACGAATTTTTGACCACTTATCCCAGTAAATTGCTCTATAGTTTTAGATAAATCAGAAAAAGAACCTCTTAACGCTTCGTTATCTAATACTTTTATTAAATCATCAGATACTTTTTTATTAAAATCATCTAATCTTGCAGATACATCTACTATACCATCACCGAAACTTTTAAAACTTTCTTTATTTTTTAAAGCATCTAAATATCTCTGAACCGTTCTTGCATCAAATACGTTTAAATCTTTCTTTGCTAAATTAACTAAATTATCACCAAAACCAGCAAAAACCTTTTTAAAATTAACTGATAACTTTTTATAAGATTCTGCTTGTTCTTCTGTTGTTTTTAAACTTATTGATGTAGCTTTATTTCTTTCGTTTACAGATTTTGTATTACTATTTAAATCTAAAGTATTTAAGTTTAATAATTTTGATGTTCTTTCTAATATTTTATTAAAATTAGATTCTAACCTTGTCTTCTCCTTTGTTATTTCACCAGCTTTTTGATCTAAAGCTAAAGCCTTTCTTTTATTTATTGTTGTTCCTTCTAATACCTTACCCTGACTCTTTAAATTCTTTAATTCCTCTATAGTAACAGTTTTACTTCTTTTTTCTTTTATTTTTTGTAATTCAATCTCTTTATCAAGTAACTTGTTTACGTCTTCCGCAAGTTTTTTAGTTAACTCAGAAACTATG
>Ga0099849_1000204_pt1 | contig 26120 bp, 34 predicted proteins | sample CB_VirMetaG_4_FD_78177 | JGI IMG/M metagenome (GOLD analysis project Ga0099849, IMG submission 78177) | Freshwater to marine saline gradient viral communities from Chesapeake Bay - CB_1508_1M Viral MetaG | ecosystem: Environmental > Aquatic > Marine > Coastal | place: USA: Chesapeake Bay... | reverse complement strand
TTGTTGTTGATTACAAATATGATGGTAATAGGTATCAAATACATATTCAAGATAGTAATGTTATGATTTTTAATCGTAAAGGTAAATTAGTCACAACTCAATTCCCTGATATTGTTTTATTATGTTCAAAGTATAATGTTAAGAATGCAATACTTGATGGTGAAATATATCCAATAAGAGAAGATGGAACACCTGCACCACATAAACTAATGGCCACAAGAGTTCATTCTAAGAATCATTTAGAGGCGGCTGAAAAGGTAAAAGTTGAATGGGTTATCTTTGATTGTCTTATGCTAAATAATGAGACTATTATGGATTTACCATATAATGAAAGACTTGAGAAGATGAAAGATTTGCCGAATCAAGCACACCGAATAACAGAAGGTGATATTATGGCTTTTTATCATCAAGCAATTAATGATGGTTTTGAGGGTATTATCGTCAAAGATTCTTCAATGGCTTATGAAGCAGGGAAAAGAAGTGTTGGTTGGGCTAAATATAAGCCACCACAAATTAATCTTGATGTTGTTATTATGTCCACTAAATACGGTGAAGGTAAAAGAGCCAATGTATTTGGAACATTTGAATTAGGAGTAAAGTCCGATAATGGCTATCAAAGCGTCGGTTGGTGTGGTAGTGGATTTTCCGATGAGGATTTAATTACACTAACAAATACTCTAAGAAGAAATGTTGAGAAATTTGAGAATGGACAGTTCTTTGTTTCACCTGTTGTAATTTTAGAAGTTAAGGCTGATTTAGTTTCAAGAGATGAAAAGGGTAACTTAGGATTAAGATTCCCAAGATGCGTTAGAATTAGAGATGATAAGTTTGTTGCTGATATTAATACACTAAAAGATGTGGAGGCATTAGAATGACAGAAGGAGCATCTTGGAATACTAAATACTTAACAGATACTTTTGGTAGAAGTTTAAAGATAAGTTCTTTGTCATTAAATCAAACTAATCGTGAAATTAGAAATATCATGAGAAGAATAAAAACACAATATGTTCACCTTCTTGGTTTATACCAAAGAAGGTTTGTTCTTTTACACCAACAAGGCGAAATAAATTATCAAAGAAAAAATGCCAAAGAAAAGATTGCTAAAACTTTAGGCATGTTTAATCATGAAAAACTTGCCCTTGACGACCAACGACATAAGCATATTATACTAACTGCTCTTAGTTTCATAGAGAATGGAAACGATGATATTGACCTAATCAAAGCAGTATTACAACAAGCATTAGAACCATTGGAAGAGGAATGATTATGATTCAAGCAGGAGAAATGACAATTATAGACACTACAACTTACAGATGTATTAAAATTGATGAGCAGGGTTATGCTCATCTTAAAAATATATTACATGAACAAGGCAGACCTAAATTAGTATTGCAGAAGTATTGTCCTTATCTTAAGGATAATGCAATTGTTATTCCGGAGAAACCACAAATACCAAAACATAAACCAAAAACAAAGGTGAACATAACAAAACTGTTTAAGGAAAATACAGATTTACAAGTTTCTAATCAAGCAAGATATTTTGTGGGTGAATGGGTTGAAACGGCTTTATGCAACTTAATAGCAAACGCAGAAGAAAACGCTATAAGCAGGGGCGATAGTCGGATAACTGCCGCACATTTCTTTTGGTTAGAAACAAATACTGCACCTAATGGATATTGGCCATCAAACATGGAATACATGAAGGACTGATTAATTATGTTCAATGACCTTCATATTCAAGAATGGATAGAAAGTCATGGAACGGCTACAAGTTTTACATTCATGGTCTTTGGAGATTTAAAAGAGGAAGAAGTGGAACTTTTGATTAAAGGCGTAGTAATTCATCTTCAGCAGATTAAGAAATACTCGGAAATGGCAGTATTTTTTGACCCAGTAGATGAGAATCAAGCAGTTGCTTGGAATACCTATCAAGGAACAAGTTTAGCGTTTATCTTCGCAGGAGACGCTTCAGAAACAGAAAATACCATCAAAGGAATAATCTTAGATGGGCTAAGTTTTCTTAGATATAAATGCGAATACTTAGGAATAAAAGTAAGTGAGAATTATGTATAGTAAAGATATGTTAGTAGGAATTTTATTATCATGTGCAAAAGTTCAGTTCAAGATTATTAGAACAGATGAATTAAAGATTGGCTACAAACCAATAGTGGGTTTGAGCATAAGAGGAACGGCTAAGTTTCTAAATGGTGTGCAACGGTCTTTATTGCATTGGGGAGTATATTCTTCTTATCATAACGAAGAATCCTCATCAAGACCAAAACCAATACTCTATATTAGCGGAGCGATGAACCTTAAAAGAGTAATACAAAATATACCCGAAGGGTTAGAAAGCCGTCAAGGGGGCTGGACAAAGTTTAACACCGTAGTTGAAATGTTAATGAATAAAGAACATTTGACACAAAAAGGATTAGATAAATTATTAGAATTAAAAGGGGTTATTTAATGGGATTAACAACAATGAATCAAAATAGAGCAATTTTAATAACAGGCAAAATAGGAACAGGAAAATCAACTAAGGCATTAACATTAGTAAAAGAACCAATGATTGTGTTTGCTAATGATATTGATATTGATGTAGGTTCTTTTCCTGTGGAAAATGGTATTATCATAGAAGATGTTCATTACAAACCGGATAAACAAGCAATTCTATTTATCTTAAGGAATTATAGAGGACAAGTTGTATTAACCTCTATTAATGAAAAATCAGTTCCTAAAGAAATAAAAGATATGTGCAAGATTAAAAGAGCAGGTTCTCGTAATTTTCTTGAGGAATCAATAAAGTCAATTGCTCCTAATTCAGAAAGACCATTCTCCTTTGAAAGAGACACTTATTCCCTCGTAAGAGGCTACTTGAAAGAGAGAGATAGAGATTTAGTGGCTAAGTTATTAGTTTATAATAAGCCTCCGGACACTCAAATAGTATCTTGGTTAAGCGAAAATATGCACCCACATAGATTAATTTTTGTTGATGGTGTAGTAAAGAGAAGATGGAGTCAAAAATACTTCTATGAAATGTTAGCCTATGCACATGAAGGCGGTTCTTTTGATAGATTAAATATGCCTAAAAGAAAGAAGTATTCAGTATTACCTAAGTTAGCAAGAAGGCTCGGAGTCAAGAATCCAAGAGTCTTACAGCAACTTTGTATGGATGAAGTCGTTGCTTCACAATTTAAAAAGAAATTGAATAATGGGGAATGTCGTCTTTTAGGTTTAGGTGAAAAAAGAAAAAGAAAAAAGACAGACCCCATTAAAGCAAAACAGACTTCTTTGGAGGATTATTTATGACTAAAAATAAATTAGTAAGAAACAGAATAACAAAGATGTTAAATGAAAAACAAATGACAACAGGACAAATAAAAGATAGGTTGTATAATGCAAAAACAAGCAAGGGTTTGCCATCTAAGAGAGGTATGCCTACAACAAATCAACTACAAATGATACTTAGAATACACTATGCTAAGGTTGGCTTTTGTGATAAAACAAAACAAACAATATGGAGGAATAGATAATGAAACCGTTAGATAAAATAAGAAGAATAACACAAAAATTAACAGACTATAGAGAACTATTAGAGTCACTAGAAGAAATAGACACTATTTATGAAACCTTAGATTGGGTTGATATTTACAAACCCCATCACATAGGTATGGAATTATCTCAAGCAATATATGATGTTATGAATAAGATAGAGGAAATAGAATCTAAATTGGAGAGGATATAATGTTATGGACAGAAAAATACAGACCAAATAAGATTAATGATTTAATAGGACAACAACACTTTACTTTAGACGCTAAAACATGGATAGAAGAAAGAAATATGCCTAATGTTTTAATTCACGGAAATCCCGGAAATGGGAAAACAAGTGCTTCTTTAGTATTAGCAAAAGAAATACTTGGTGATTCTTTTATTGATAATTATATAGAAGTAAATGCTTCTGATGATAGAAGATTAGAAACAGTAAGAACAACAATAAAGAATATTGCTCAAAGCGCAACAATAGGCGATGCACCATTTAGAATCGTATTATTAGATGAAATGGATGGAATGACTAACGATGCTCAAAACGCATTAAAAAGAATCATGGAAAGATATTCGAGTAATATAAGGTTTATTATAACTTGTAATGATAGAAATAAAATTATTTTTGCATTACAAAGTAGATGTGCTAACTATCATTTTAAGCCATTGAGTAATGAATCAGTATTGGAAGTAATACAATCAATCCTTCAAAAAGAAGGTATAAATCGTTTTGAAACCAATGATTTGAACTCCTTTATATATGCTATGAACGGTGATATGCGGAGGGCGATTACCGAATTACAGGCGGCTAAAGCAAGTGATTCCTCTCTCAAGGCACAGGTGGATAACAGTTTAGATGAATATAGCAAAATACTAATGAAAATAATTGATAAACAGGCAGATTCTTTACAGGCAATACATAATTTACTTTACGATGGATATACTATTCGTGAAATTTGTATTGGCTTGCATGACGCAGTATTAATTGCTGATTTAGATAGCAATTTGAAATTTAAAGTCCTTAGAACGATAGGAGAAAGCGAATGGCGTTCAACCACTATGACTCCTAAAGTATTAGCCTCTTGGTTAATAGGCCAACTATTATAGAATTGAACAAAACAGAAAAAACAGGAAAGTGAAAAATATGAATGAAGATATGAAAGCAGAAGTGATTAAAAGCGCACAATACATTGGTTTGAGCGAAGAAGAAGCGTTAGCAAAGTTCGTTGAAGTTTGCGAAGAAAACGGTATTGAAACAACAAACCCAATTGCTAAAGGTGTATGGAGAAACTATGTTGCGAATGTTAGAAGAACCCAAGAAGGAGATTCAAAAAATAACAATAACAACAGTAATGATTCTTTTTACAAAGCGGCATTTGGATTCTTTGTTTCTTTAGAAGAACCAAGAGATATGATGGCTTGGAACAGAATGAAAGCAAAAGAAGAATTTATGCGTGATGCTGATAATGCTCTTGAAAAGGGTATTGTTGCAGTAGCAAACCAAAACGCATTAGGTAAGTGGGTTATTTCCCGTTATCAACATGGAGAATATGAAGAGAAAACCATTTCATCTCTACCTGCGGGAGCAGAAGAAACAGAAGATGGCCGATATTATATTCCTTTAGATAACACACCCGTTTATATGAATGGCGGAAAGAATGCACAATACGGAAAACCACTACCCCCACAACAAATGAGAAGAAGCGGTGTATTTTACGGTTCTATTGGAACAGGTGAAATGAAGCCTTATTTCTTCTCTTATAAGAATCAAGGCGGAGTAGATTTTGCACCTAATACATTTGAATGGGTGCATTTCCTTTGTGTTGCTAATGATGCTGGAACAGATATTTATGGGGCTAAAGATTTAACAGTCAATAGTCTTTCATTGAATAGTGAAATGAGTCCGGATAATGAATTATTTAGAGATATGTCTAACTTCAACTTTGAGGATTGTCTAAGGAATAACTTTGGTTCTCATCTAACTCCGCTTATGGAATTAGATAGAGCGCATATTCAAAGACAGGAATTACCTTCTAAGGAAAGATATGTAATTACTGATGGAACAGTCACTAATATGAATATGACTCCAACAAAGAACGGTAATAGAATTATCAATATAACAGATATTGATTATGAATTGGATTATTCCGATGGTTCAGGAATTGTCACTTGTTGGATTCCTCCACATTTGAATATTGATTTCGGTATTCAATCATCAGTTATTATTGTTGGCCGAACAAGCCAAAGAACAACCGATGAAGGAGTTGAACCAACGACAATTAATGCTTCGGGTATTTATTGTACCCTAAAGCATGGTTCAGCCGTTGAAGTTTCCCAACCCGTTGAGGATAACTTTGATTGGTTTTGATTGATTATTCAATCATTGTGTAGTCGTTGGCGTTAATGACGGCCATATAGGTGCGAAGCCTATACTTAAAGAGGAATTAATATGATAAAGATATATAAAAATGCATTAAAAACAGATAGAGCGTTTATTCACTACGATAAAATCCAACACATTTCTTGGAGTCGCACATTGAACCGAATGGAATTAAAAGTTCATTCGGGTGCAGGTGTGATTATTCAAAGCATGGAAATTGAAGAACTTCAAGAGTTCTTAAATTCTTATGTTTGTGATTGGTTAGGAATAGGAGGATTTACTTATGAATGAACTAAAAGAAGATAAATATTTGATAAAGACCAATAGTTATATGATTGACTTGTCTAAAGTAGATTTTATTACTTGGAAGGAAAATGACAAGAAAGAAAATACATATTGGGCTAAGTTCCATATTGGAACTAAAGAAGCAAGATATGTTTGTAATGGTATTGAAGAATTACGAACAGTATTACAAACATGGGCTAAACTTAATGGAAAGAAAGTAGAAATAGAAGATGAAGATATAATAGAGGAATGGTGATATAATGAGTTTAACAAGTAAGAATAAACAACCAGCAGTAGCGAATGAAATGATAGAAAACCAAAGAGTTGTCGCATTTCAGGATAAATTGAAAAAACAAACAGAAGGTAGATTAGCAAGAAGTAGTCGTTTGGTCTGTGGTATTTGGGGAGAACCTAAAACAGTCAAAAGCGGATTAGCACTTGATTTTCCTAATAAACAAATTTATGTTTTAGATTGGGATAATGGTTGCGAACCAACATGGAGACAAAACCATCAAATGACTGATAGGATTACTTTGTGGAATCCCGAAGTAAGAAACCAAAATGGCGAATTAGATATTCAAAAGTCGGAAGCAAATTCCGAAGATTTTGTTTTATTCGTTAAGTCTAAAATAGCAGAAGGAGAAGATGTTTTGTTTGTATTTGACGGAGTAGATAAGTGGCTTGATTGTTGCACATTAAATGTAACCGGAAGTTCTAAAATCGGCAAACCACAAAAGATGAAATTTGAATGGGGCAAAAGAAATGCACCATTTTATTCTCTATTGATGATGTGTAAGAATTTAGATTGCGACCAAATTTACATTACTCATGCTAAAGCAGATTATGGAGCAACAGGAGAAGTAATTGGTTCTAAACCTAATTGGCATAATTGGGGAGATTATATGTTCCAAATTATTTCAACAAGAAGAACTCGCAAGAAAAACGATGTAGTGTATAAGGCTGAATTACTAAGTAGTAAAACTAATACTGCACTTGTCGGTAAAACTTGGGAATCATTAACTGTCGGAACAGGTAAAGTTTCATGGACAGGTATTCCCGAATTGCGAGAGGGATTGATTTGAGCCGTTATCCAACAGAACATTTATGCGACTGTTCTCCTGATGAAAATTGGGTTCGTGAGATTAAATATGAACCTATCACAAAAACTCAAACCTCACCTAATTATTTCTTTGAAGATATAAAAGAGGCTAAGAAGTTTGTAAAAGATGCAAACGATGGTAAAATCTCTATAAAAGAAGAACCGTATGTTCATGTTGATTATTTACCCGTCTTAATTTGTGATGGTTGCGGTAAAGAAGTTTTAGAAAACAAAGAAAATTGGTATGATAATTGGGTAAGACAAGGGGAGCATTTTTATAATGATTTAGATATTCTTTTGGCTAATTTAGCATTCTTTATGAAGTTAGCAGATACAGATGGCTCTTTAGAATTTAGAGGAATATCAATAGCAAATACAAATAAGGAGAAAGAGATATGAAATTTACAATTGAAACAGATAAACTAAAGAACGGATTAGAGAGTGTTCAAGTTAAAGGAAAGGGAACAACCAATAATGGATTTGGTAATACTAATCTTGGAACATATGCTCTCTTGGAAGTTAAAGATAACAATTTGAGTATTTGGAATGGGAATCAATCTTTCTTTGTATCACTAACTATTCCGTTAGAAGGTGAAACCGAAGCAGGTATTTGCTGTCTTGATAGTGCGAATGTCCTTCCTTATTTGAAATCATTTTCTAATGAGATAACATTTGCAGTTGGCGATTTTATTACTATTACAAGTGGCGATTCAAAGAAGGCTTCAATACCTTTAGTCGTCAATCACCCTCAAATTGAACCATTGACAAGAATTAAGGGAATGCTAAGTCATGTTAGATATGAAGTAAATCCTAACAGATTATGGACTTTCGGCAAAGGAAAGTTTGAAACCGCATTTACTATTACACAAGCACAATTCAAAAGTGCGATTAAAACTTGTGAATTGGTTAAGAGTGGAATATACAAATTAGACAAGAATGAAACAATAACACTTTCAACAAGACAAAGCATTACTAACAAGTATGAAGAAACGCTAACTCCGTTGTTCATTACTAATCCAAATGAAGGAGCAACGGTAGAATTTAGTAGTCCTCTTTATGCTTTCTTTGAGAAAGACCAAATGCTAAACATATACATGAAAGATGAATTTCCGCTTTTGATAGTGGCTAATGATAGAATACTATTGAAAGCACCACATATAGGTGCGTGAATAATAATGATAATAAGTAAGATGAATGATGGTAAAAGAATCTATAAATCTTGGAGAGAGAACGGTGAAAAGAAGTTTGAAATGGTGGAAGTTAAACCTTATTTTTATGTTAAAGAAGATGAGAAAGAACCTTCCAAGTATAAGGCATCAAAGTATATTGATAGAGACTTTGAGTATATTCGTGGTGATTGGGTTAATATTGATAATGAGCCGTTAAAGAAAGTTGTAGTTGATACTTCTTTTGATATTAAAAAGGCTAAAGATATGTTCAAGAAAACCTATGAGGCTGATGTGCCTTTTCACTTTAGATATGCAGTTGATGAAATAAAAGAAATGCCGGAGTATAAAATGCGTAAATGGTATTGGGATATGGAATGGCAACAAGGCGGAGAACATCATGATGAGATTACTACAATTGTAGTGTATGATAATTATGATGAAGAATATTACCAATGGGTATGGTTTCCTAATTGGCCTTCGGATTTTTCTGCAAGACAACCAAACCATAGATTCTTTTTTGATAATGAAAAAGATATGCTGGAAAACTTTATGACAACTATGGTTGTAAAAGACCCCGATATGTTAATTGCATGGTTCGGGCATTTTGCAGATATTCCTAAGTTATTAGAAAGAACCTGCGCTCTTGGTCTTAATCCACAAATAATGTCGCCAACCGGACACATTAAAGGTATCAAGAAAAAGAAAGATAGTTTTTCTTTTGCTTATGGTGAAAAGGGCTTTAGTCCGATTGAACAACCTATTAATGGAAGAATTACTTTATCTTTAGACTTAGCATTTGAAAGACAATGGAATGATTCTCAAAGAGGAACATTACCTTCTTTGTCTCTTGATTATATTGGTGAAACAGTTTTGAACAAGAAGAAACTTGTCTCGGAGAAGTTTCCCGACACAAATGAATTTTATCGTAGGGCTTGGTTGGAAGATACAGAAACTTATCTTGATTATGCTTTACAAGATGTAAAGTTGATAGTTGAGATAGATGAATCAAATTATTGTAGCGAAGCAATACTATCACTACAAAGATTACTAAAAGCACCATTTGATGCTTGTTTCTATGCTTCTCACATGGGTTCTATTTACTTTATGAGAAATGCTTGGTGGAAATGCAAGACAGGAAGTAAAGTAGAGAAAAGAGAAACTTATGAAGGGGCTATGATTTATGACCCTTTAAGTGAACAAACTCAAGGATTACATCTTAATGTTGCCGCTTTTGATTTTGCAGGTCTATATCCTTCAATGATGATAGCAAGAAATATATCTTGGGAAACTATTAGTGAAGAACCAACAGTATTTGCAGTTAATATTCTAACACCAAGAGATTTTAGTCCGGTTGAAAAGAAACATATGTTGTATTTTAAAACAGATAAATTAGGTCTATTACCAAGAGCAGTATTAGAATTAAAAGAATTAAGAAATGACTACAAGAAAAGAATGAAAAACGCTAATGATAGCGGTGAGTATCAAAAGTGGTATAATAATCAAATGGCGGTAAAGCGTTTAATGGCTTCATTTTACGGAATTATTGCTTTTCAAGGCTTTGGTTGGGCTAATGTTAATTTAGCGGCTTCCATAACGGCAAGTGCAAGAGAAGCGATTAGATTAGCCGCTTTCAAGGCAAAGGAGTTAGAAGTATGAAATGTAAAAAACCAAAAATACACAGACCTGAATTTGAGGGAAAGCATCATTGTAAAAGATGTGCCGAAGAAGCAAGAATTGAGGCTGAAGCCTTTTTGGATTTAATAGATTAGGTGATAATATGAACACACACATTAAAAGATGGATAGATGAATTAGTTTTATCTCTTGATATTGGCGAAGAATTTTTTGCTATGTCAATAAAAGAACAACTGATTCAAGAAAGGGGAACAACTTTTGTTTGCGATAATGCCGCTATTGGTTGGTATTTGAATAGACAAAAATATGTCGAGCCTGTTAGAACGACAAGAGGAAGAAAAATATACAGGAGAATTGAATATGAGAACTAAAATTGTAACAGTTAAAGTATCGTATGATACGGAAGAAACATGGGATATTACTCTAAAAGAAGTAAAAGAGATATTTCAAATGATGAATAATTTAAAGCGTAATGCTGTCATTATTGATATTGAGCAAGGAGCGAATAAAAATGATGATGGACAAAACCAATGAATTATTAGAAGAATTGCTGGCTATGATAGCAAAATCAAATAAGATATTAATGATGGTAAATATCGTGAACATAGCAACCATTATAACAATTATGACGGTGATAATATGAATGAAGATAAGAAAGAAATTAAAGAACTAAAATATAAGATAGAGGTTTTAGAACAAAGAATTGAAGGCTTGGAAAGAGACTTGGATTATGTAGTAGAGAATAGCCCCGACTTCGGGAGGATAAAATATTGCATTGAAGAATTACAACAAGTAGTTGCCAATATGCACAGCCAGCCCGTAGGAATACTATTTACTCGCTTAAAGAAGTGATAGCATGAAAGTAGTTTATGGCCATACAGATTCTATTTATGTTCAAGTAGATTCGGTAGCGAAAGCACAAATGATTTGTGCAGATATACAGGATAGTGTTAGAAAGCATTTTCCTAATGTGATGGGATTAGATGAACACCCCGTAGTATTGGAGTTTGAAAAGTATTTTTCGGCATTAGGTGTGGGAACTGTTAGAAATAGAAATGCAGGTTTAGTATCTTGGGAAGATGGAGAATGGCTTGATGAGCCTAAATTCAGCATGACAGGATTTACTGCCAAAAGAGTTAGTGAAACTAAGTTGGCTAAAGAGGTTCAAACGGAAGTATTGAAAATGTGGGTTAATGAAAACTCACAGGCAGAAATAGTCCAATATCTTCATAATAAATATGCAGATGTTTTAGATGGAAAGTTAGGAATAACACCTCTTATCAAAAGAAGCAGATTAAGAAAGGATAGACTCACAGTAAAATGTCCGAACTGTAATGCTAAATATCATCTAAGAGAATGTTTAGAATTAGAGCATTCTGTGTGTAGTAAATGCGCTACGCATACCAAGAAATTTACAACTCTTGATGGTAAAAAACCAACGATAGGTTCGGGTATTGCAGGAGTCATTTATGCTTGGAATAAAGATACTGAATTTGATGATTCATATATCTTTATGAAAGTATTAAACAATAGTGAATATTATATTCATCCTTTAACAAAGGAAAGAAGAATAGTTGAGTATGTATCATGCACAACTGCGAAGGAGTTTGAGGGTTGTAAGCCCGACCTCAAGCACTATGCTGAACAGGTAATAAAGAAGGCCGAGCCTATTTTTAGTGCTATGTCATGGGATTTAGCATCAATAAGAACGGGAACAATACAAAGAAGTTTGGAGGAATGGTTTTGAATACAGATGAAAAATATAAAGCAAGAATAGCAAGTATGCAGGATTTTACTTATGAATGGGATTGGTCTAATTTTGACGACCCATCTAAACCAATATTGAAGATAAGTAAATCTTCTTTAGGTTCATTTAATTGGTGTCCTAAAAAATATCAATTTAACTATATTGAGAAAAGACCTCAAGACCAAACAGAAGCCATGCGTAAAGGAACAATATTACATAATCACCGTGAAGATTTCTTTAATGATTTTGACATTAAGAAAGCGGAAAATATGAATAATAGTGAAATCTTAGAGTATTGCACAAGTCTAATGCCTGTTGATGATTACTTTGATATTACATTAAATGTAGCGGCATTTGAAGCACAACGATTTATTGAAGCAAAAGCAGAAGATAAATTAGACGAGTTTCTTCCCATTGTTAATGAAGGATTATTTGATACAGAAATAGTTATTCCAATTGGCCCATATAAAGGTGGAGCATGGAATAATTACCAAGATTTTACTCTTAATAGACCATATACAGTTAGACTTCAAGGTATTATTGATAGAATATTTATAGAAAATGGTAACTTAATTCCGTTTGAATATAAGACAGGAGGCTGGAAAGATTACAAAACAACTTCTATGCGTCAAGAAATGGCTTTCTATCAACTAATGATAGAAAATTGTAGCGAAGAAGTATTGGCTAAATATGGGTTAAACAAGGATATGAAAGTAACTCATTGGGGTTGGTATTATCCTGCGGCTAATCACATTACAGTAGAAGAAGTAAAGAAGAGGTCTATGACTTCTGTTAAACTAAATATTGCTAAACTAATAAAGGCTTATGAACTAAAAGAATTTACACCAAATTTCTTTTACAAAATGTGTTCCGAGTGTTCATATTTTGGCATTTGTCCTGCGGCACAGGAAGATACATGGGGTTGATAAAATGAATAATAATGTAATAGAATGTAAATTATGTAATGAAAAAATGATGGAATTTGAAAGTAATAATCCACAACCTCTTCTTGAGAATTTTGAAGATAGAGTTTGTAGAGACTGTAATGATTTTGTCACCGCAAGTAGAATATTACTTAGAGGAATTGAACCTAAAGAATCGCATGAATGGGTTTGTGCTATTATAGCAAGTGTTATGCAAATGGCTAATTCACTAAAACAAAGCAGACTAAGCGCATATGAAAAACTAAAGGAGTTGGAAGATTTATGAAGGATTTAATTAAGAAAAAAGTTTTATCTAAACAATGGTCTTTTATTGAAGTTAGCGATTTAGCAAATTCTATTGGTGCTTTAGCCAATGATATTTATATTGAATTGTCTCTTCAAGAAAGATTTGAATTGATTAGAGATATTAGAATAAATGAAAATATGGTAGGAAGAACATATGAAGATATGTTTAGAGATATTGGATTAATACAAATACAAGCAGATGTAGCCGAAGTAATTAAGCAGATGCTTAATACTGCAACAGTTAATTTTGGAGGTAATAACAATGAAGTTTCCGAGAATGGTATGGGCGGGGAGTCAAGTAAAAAACGCTCCGCAAATGAAAAGAAAAAAGATGATAACAAAGAATGATTATTTTGAATTTGTTAAATCTCATAACAACCGAACTAATGTATATACCACCGTTTATGATTTTGAACATTTCACCGAAACTATGCCTGTTGAGGATAGTGTAATCATTGATAGAATCTTTTTAGATTTTGATGCTCATGAAGATAATTTAGATATGGCGTGGAGAGATGTTAAGGTTGTGATGGAAATGGTTATTGAAAATAATTATTTACATACCTTGTTTTTTTCAGGTCGTGGATTTCATTTATTCTTATTTGGTAAGACAACAAAAAATATGAGAAATGTTCAAACATTTTTTAGAGAAATAAAACAATTGTTGGATTTAAAAGTCGGTAAGAAAAATTCATTAGATGAAAGAGTTGGACAGAAAACAAGATTGAGAAGAGTTCCTAATACTGTTAATATGTCCTCTTCCGATGGTAAAGGAAATGCTCGGTATTGCATACCTTTGATGATTGATGACCTAAGATTAGATATTGAAGAAATACTAACAATGGCTCTTAAGCCTCGCCTTTTACCGTTCAAAAAAAGCGGGAAAAAAGAGGTAATTTTCCCCGAAGCACCCCCTATTGAGGCTATGAAAGGCTCGGTTTCTGTGCCTTCAACCGTCGGTAATTTGCCAATGTTGCCTTGTTTGTATAATGCCGTTATGGTAGAAAATCCAACGCATTTAGCAAGAGCATATTTGGTATCTTGGTATCGAGATTTACTATCGGGCTATACTGATTTAGTAAATCAAACAGATAAAGCACAAGTGCATAAATTAGTTGTAGAAGAATTAGAAAGAGTCTTTGCTGAATCCGATTCAGTATGGCTGGATTGGGATAAAAGCGAAACTATCAAACATTCTAAATTTACTGTGTATAATAATTATAACACCCCTCATTGTGATAAACTGATTAGTGATGGGTTTTGTGTTGGGAAATGTTGGAGGTATTCAAGTGCTAATAATTGATTCAAGAGAAAAATCCAAACTATCCGATTTGGTAATGAAAAAAGCAAAAGCCCTGTTTATTCCACATGAGAAAAAATGGATTGAGATAGGTGACTATGTTTATGATGATGTTTGTTTTGAAGCAAAATCCACCATTGATTTCATCGGGTCTGTGATGTCAAAGAGATTATGGACTCAACTCGATAATATGGATAGACATTATCAAACCAATGTGGTAATCATCTACGGCTCGCTCGACGAGGCCATACTAAATATAATTGAACATTCCAGCAGTAAATTGCCCGTCGCCTCAAGAAGCGTAATGTTGAACAATAAGTTTCTTGGAGCATTAGGGAGAATAGTATTAGACACGGACATAAAACCCTTTTGGGTAAAAACAGAAGAAGAAGCGGCATCAATAATAACAGCAGTATGTAAAATGAAACCAAAAACAAGAGAAACAATAGCACCACAAGTATTTAAAAGATTAACAACAGACGATTTAAGATTAGATTTATTAACCAGTATTAAAGGAATATCAGTAAAAAAAGCAAAAGAACTAATAAAGCAATTCGGCTCTATTATGGAAATTGGTGAATGTTCAGTTTTTGAACTGCAAGCAATTGAAGGTATTGGAGAAACCTTAGCCAAAAGAATCCTCTCCACGCTAAACTCGGAAGAGAAGGTGAGAATATGAATGAAGAATATAATGAAGAAGAATATATGGAAATGCTTGAAACTAATGCAGGTGTTTTCAGCGAAGCCTTACCGAGAGTCGTTAGAGACTTTCAAAAATCAGCAGTTGAAGTATCACACTATAATGATATACCCGCAGGAATAAGTTTCTTTACTATCTTAGGACAGATTTGTAAAGATTTTATTACTATTCCTAACGGAAGAAACCATGAAGATACAAGAATACACTTTTGTTGGATTCAAACTTCAGGAACAGGTAAATCAACTTTATGGAATTTTGTTGGCCCAGTTGCTAATAGAGTATTTAAGAGAATTAATGCACAAAATCAACACCCGCCATACTTAAATGAAAATAACATACCTATGAATAGAATCTTTGATACTTTTGGTATTACTGATTATACTGATTCTGTTCTAATTGGTGGTTTTACTAAAGAACAAGACGATGATGGAGAAAATGTATATGAAAGAAATCCGGGTGTTTTAGAAGGAAATGGTTTAGCCCATTGGGATGAATTTGAATACTCCGGTATCTTTAAACAAACTCAACATAAAGAAAATTCAATTGTTTATCTAAACACTTTAATGAACTCTTTATCCGGTAATTCTTGGATAATATCAAAAGCATTAACTTCTTTTGGTGGTATGGTTATGGAATGTTTTTGTGAGCGTTCAGTAATTGCTATGACTTATCCTCCAAGTAATCTTAATGAAGTAATGGCTGAAAAGGGAGTATTACAAAGAATGCTTGTTTATTGTTGGGAAGTTCCTGAATTTATTCAACATAAAATGAGACTTGAGCAAATAGCGAAGGCAGGAACAATAGAAGAAGTAAATGCACCTATTGATAGATATGTTGAGGCTTTAATGACTATTTACAACATGACTAAGAAAAGATGGGAAGATGCGAATAAGAACCCACTTGAAACAATGACATTTACACCGGACTTTAATCAAGTTCTAAGATTAGAATATGAGACGCTAAGAAAAATCATGCAAGATTCAAGAGAAGATGTTGCTGTTATTGCAGGAAACTTTACCACTCGATTAATGAAGATATTGTATAAAATGTCTGTTCTTTGTAGTGTTGCTTCTGCACCGTCTATCAACAACGAAGAAGATAGATTCAAGGTCACAGGACATAATGTGCGACAAGCCGCAACAATTATCAAACAATGCTACATGACATTAGTTGATTGGCTCGAAAGAACCATGAGACAGAAGAAGCGAAGCATCGCAGAAAACAATTTAGAGCCAATTTTCGTCGAAATCTACGATAAGTTAAATAAAGATGATGAGGGATTCGTGAATAAGACCAACCTCTTAACCGAAGTCAAGACCAAAGCGAAGAAGTCAAGGGCGCAGATTTATAGATATTATGAAGTTATTAGACATAAGTTTGAAGAAAAGAAGGAAGGCAGAACAACATATATTAAAATGATAAAAGGTGATGATGAATGAAATGGGAAAATACATATTTAGTTTTTCAGGTAGAAAAAGGGCCAAAAGTAATAATTGACACACTAAATACTTATGGCGATGATGGTTGGGAATGTTGTTCTCAACTAATTGTGGCCAATAAGCAAATAGTTTGTTTTCTTAAAAGAAGAACTGATTTAGATGAAGAACCTAAAGTGAACAAAGAAGAGGAAAAGATTAGCAAACTTTGGTCTAATGGTGAGTAAATGTCAGTATTGGCTATTGACTTAGAAACTAAAAATATGTCTTATGACATAGGCGGTTTCGGTAATACACATATGTTTCAAGTATCTACTGTTGCTACTTGGAATGGTGATACCGGAACGGTTTATGTTGATGAAAAAATGGATAGTTTCGCTAAGTCCGGCCATATCATTAAATCATTATCCGAACTAAAATACGATTTAGACGAGCATTTTCAAAAAGGCGGGATTCTTTTAGGGCATAACATTAAGGCTTTTGATTTACCTATATTGAGAGATTCTATGGATATTTATTGCATTAATAAATATTTAAAAGAAGAGAAATTTATAGATACAAGCCGTATTTTAATGAAAGAACATGGAGAAAGATACCAACTTAAGAATTTGGTAAAATGCACTATGAATGATGCAAAACTAATGGATAGCGCAGATGCTCCTAAATTATGGAAAATGGGTCAATATGATGAAGTTGTTGAGTATTGCATGAAAGATACTCAATTAGTCTATGACCTTTGGAAATACGGACAAGATAATGGATTAGTTAAAGGCTTTTCAATGGAAAAGGGAGAACATAAAGAATTGGAGGTTGATTGGTAATGACAGGTTGGGAATGGTTTGGCTTGTTTGTTTTCGTCGTAATTCTCATGCTTCTTTTCTTTGCCGCTTTCGGTGGAACTAATATCACCGATGAAAGCGTTGAAGAATATATGAAGCGTTTGATGAGCGAAGATAACAAAAACAAGTGATTGTATGAGTTTGAAACAAGAATGCCGCTACTGTGGCGAAAAAACGGTAGCGAGAAGGCTATTAGGCTTTTATGTAGGTTCTCCCGAACAAGTAAAATTGTGGGAATGCAGGGCTTGTAATGGAATATGGTCGGATAAAACTAAATGAGGGGGGCTTCGGCCTCTCTCATTTTTTTTTTGGTTTTTTAAAAATCAAGATTTTTTGTTCGCTTATTTTAAATTTTGTTCGGGTAAATCAAAATCATTTTTTTGAACAAAAATAACTCCGGTTTTTTCTTCATTATCGTAGGTTAAGTAAATAGTAACAAAGCCGAATATAAAACTCAGTAGAAATAAGAATAGCAGGAACATATCAACTAGGTGAAGGTAGACTTCCCCAAAAACCAATAGCGTTACAATATTGAGAATACTTGTTAGTCATAGCATTTTTGTAGCCATCACAAGATAAAACATTATCTCCACACCATGTATCAAACCACATTACATCCCAATGAGAATTAACAGGAGGAGTCCAAGTTTCTATATCTGCTTTAATTAAAGTAAATCTACTATCTTTAACACAGTAAGGCCAAACTAAATCTATTACATCTTGTGAGTTTTCAACGATTGTCACGGAAGTAATGTTGGGGGCATTAATCAAAAATTCATTTACCATCCCTATTCCTAAACCTCCAATAAATACATCTCCTGTTGCATTATCCCACAACCACTGATGTTCTCTATATTCTCCTTCCGAGTCTTGCATAATAGGCATAGGGCAATTATTTTTAATTAAAACACAGTAATTAGAGTGGCTTTCGCCTTTCATTTGTAAATATATCTGCCATTGTCTATCAGTTGTTTGGTCTGTATAATGCGCTACTTCAAAATTGCCCGAAACTCCCGCAGGAATATTAACTTGTATTCTTGTCAATAAATCACCTCAAATAAATTTAATTATGAAATCGTGTATTACACTATGAGTAGTTCCGCTTATATCGGCATCTACGGTTATTCTAATTGTTATTGTGTCATTTACGGCAGGAAAAGTAGGAGTTCCTCTACCTCCTCCAAAGGTAAGAGCATAGACATAATATCCTGTGCCGGAAGTAAAGGCAAATGGGCCATTTGTGCCGTCATCATAAATTCCAGTATTTTGATAGCCGCTACCATTAGTAATAAGTTGAAAAAAATCATCTTCTATTGTATTATTTTGATTATGTTCGTGTGCATCGGAAACTTCTTGTGAAAATGTACTACATCCATTACTCAAAGAACTACTAACGCTTGTGGTCTGCCAATGAATATTGCTTATTGTTCCCATATTTCCTTGAGTAATCTTTCCCCCAATTAAAATAGGTAATGCAAATTGTGGCGTATTAGTAATAGAAGCCTGAACTTGAGAAGTTCTAACATGAACAGTTTGTGTTGTTCTTGTAGGACTTGATGCAGTTCCAAAAGTAGATTGTTGTTTATTTGTACCTGTTGAACCATCAGCAAAATCTACAAATATTCCTCTATCTGCATTTCCTGTTCCATCAGTTGCTGAAGTATTTATTAGTCCTCCATTCAAACAGTTCGTGACTGTTGTATTAGTTCCCAAAGAATAATCAATACCATCAATTGTAAAAGGAATAGTGCCTCCACCGCCACCACCAGTAGCGGCTTGATTTTGAACAACTCCGAATTGCCAATGAATTCCACTCATAATTAATCATCCTATTCTTATCCAAGTATTATTACCACTACAAACAAAGGTAGCGGCTTTAAAAGAGTCTATATCAACCTTACTTCCGCTAGCCGCACTACCATTGATAGTTGCTGAATTAGAAACGGCTATTTGTCCGTTTATTGCCGAACCTGTTTCATTAAATACTGTAAATTGAACACCTACGCTAGTAGTATTATTTATCGAAGGTAAGGTTAAATTAGAACTAGCATTGGTAAATATAACCAATGTTCCCGAATCTCCGATAGTGGGAGCATAAGTAGCCGCACCAACAACAGCAGTTGTCGCCCTAGAATTTAATCCTGCATGAGTTGTAGCATTAGCGATAGTATCGGGTTGTCCTACATTTGCTACAATAGTTGAAACTGTATCGTCATTTTCATCAATTAAAGATACACCGAATTTAAGATTACCACCCTTATCCGATGTGGTGTGGTTTTCTGTCGCAATAGAGGCAATAAAGGCAGAAGATTCTAAAACCGAAGAAGGCACATTTCCATCAGTAGAATCAAAACCTATTCCACCAAGCAAATCCCCTTCGGATGTTGTAGTATCTTCTCTAACAATCATTATTCCATTATCTGCATCAGCCCCAGTATGGCTCACTTGAAAAATATTAGCAGGAGCAAGAGTTCCAATACCAACATTTTGATTACTTTCTAAAATAGTAAGGACATTTATATCACCGGACTGTCTATCTCTAATAGTAAATCTATCTGCATCTGTGTATATATCCCAATATGAAAGTCTATTATTACCATCAACACTTAATTGAAGAAACTCTAAAGAAGGACTGAATAGAGAAGTTCTTGCTATTCTCATAACAGCATCCGGCCCAATAAGATTTAAGTTTCTTTCAGGAATCCCAAAAGAACCAGTAACACTACCAAACAATGCTTTTCCTGTAAAGTCTGACCTTCCTTCCGAACCATTTAATCTCATAACTTCTGTTGGTGTTCCACCATCATTTACTTTGAAAATAATATCTTTATCGGATTCCTTCGCTTCTATTTCTATATCTCCTGCATTAGATTTAATGCTCAATCCTTCTGTATATACTCCGCCATTTAAGTGGCCAACACTCATAGATTTACTTGTTTGATTAAAAGTCAAATATTGTATTTGCATAGGGTCGCTACCTGTATATTTTAAAAGGGCTATAATTACATCTCCATCAGCAAAGGGAGGAACTTCATTATCAGCAGTTGCTTGTATTCTCACTAAACCTCCTGACCTTGCTACAAGTAAATGATGTCTGTTAGCAGTTGTTGGGATTGTAACTGTTGCACCTGTAACTGGGGTGAATACTCCTTTTAGGAAAACATTACCTGCCGCAAATGTAGCACTTGTAGCATTAATATTTGTTCCATTGAAACCATTAATAGCATAACTTCCAGCACATGCTAAATTAAATACTTTGATTAGTCCGGTATGTGGGAAATCAAACCCATCAACTATTTGTCCTGTTGTTGGTGCAGACCCCTCCGGTGAATCATTTGTGGCTATAAAATTTGGATTATTAATTGCTTTACTCATATTACTCAACCTCTACTGTTAAAAAAATCTGTATTCTTTCTGTTCCGCTAAATGGCCCAACTGCTTCAAAATTGACTCTACCAAGCATATTTGATGATGCATCAAAGAAGCCCATTTCCCTTATTAGTTTGCCTGTTATATTAGACCCGACTTCCTCAATCATTATTTGCACCACATTAGTATTTGATTTTTCCGCACTAATTGTTGGTGTAATTCCCCCTATCGGCACATCTAAATCGAGTGCCAACGGGCTTGTAGTGTTTCCACCTAATCCTAATTTACCCGAATTAACAATGGTCTGCAATCGGTCTGCTAATAATTCCTTTAGTTTATCTGTTATCATAAATCTGTCTCCTTTAAAGTAGTAAATGTCGTGCTTCCGCCACCAAAACCAAGTTGCTGTGTGTTTGTATTTAATTGTGTTCCGAAGCCCAAAGTGAAGCCAGCAGAAACTTCTTTCTTTCTAATCAACAAATGCATTTCTTTTATTTTAATACCATCAAAGAAATCAAAAGCGTTTTCATTAACATTGAAATTTTTATTTCTTATATATGATTTAGTTTGTTTAGTATCAAGAAGTAAATCAGCAATAGTATCATCTATTCCTTTAATGTATTTACCTAATTTCAATTGAACTAATCCATCAAAACTTTGTATTTTTTCTAATATTAAAAATGGTCTTGGTTCAATACCTGCGACTTTAGATTCTAAAATAATAGTTTCTCCTACATCTAAACACTTGATTTTAGAAACGGGTATTTTACATTCAATTAATTCTTGTAGTTGAGTATGCATAATTAGTTTTTCTTGTGCTTCTCGTTCTACATCTTCTTTTGTATTTAATTTATCTTCAAATATTTCTAATGTCTTTTTTCCTTTTTTCTTTATTTCTCTAAAGTCTTTTCTAATTGCCTTGTGGTTTTTGCCATAAACTATTACTTCATTAAAATAATTAAAGTTAGATTTGGTAGTTCTTATTTCTGTTAAATCATCATCATTAAAAGAATATTGAGCATTAAAATCGGTATCGTCGTAATTTATTATATTAAGTTGTCCTTCTACATTTACTATTTTTTTGTCTTTTAAATGTAATAAGTAATTTAATACATCAAATAGATTATTTCCTTGAAAGTCAGCAGAAGCATAGATAGGATAATTTTCAGGAGTAATATTAAAATTAATATCTTCAAGCCTCAATAATTCATCAACTAACTCTTCTGTTTCATTTGTTATTGTAACTGTTGAACCAATACACGCCCTATCCGGTGATATTTTTAGTTCTTCTACTGAATTGACTATGAATGTTTCCGAAACCGAAACCACCCCGCTTAATTTCTTTTTATCTTTTATAACTAAAGCGTGCAAATTGTCGCCTACAATTTTTGATGAAGTGTTTGTTTTAAAAGAATCATTCCCGTCACTATAAAATAACTCATGTTCTCCTGTTGGCAAAACTAAACTAGAGAGAGTAGTAATGATGTTTGTAGAGGCTGTTTGGTTATGAACATCAATCATAGCATACATAGACAATACTGCTTCATTAGTGGTTTCATGTTCCTTTCCTCCCTCATTAAAGAAATAATGGCTTTTTTGCTTACCATACATTTCATTAGAATTAGCCTTTTTAGTATATTCCGGTCTAGGAACAAACAACTGTATGTTATCTGGAGATTGTTCATAGAAACAAACTGGATTAGGTTGCATTACTCTATATGCTTTACCATTGGTCAAGGCCACTTCAGTATAGAGTTCTACATCATTACTACCATTAGTAACCTCTTGTGCATAAACATATATTGGCTGAACTTTAGTTCCTATTATTGAATCTACCGAACTAACACTAGCAGTTCCGCTTTCTTCTACTAAATAGCATCCTGTTAAATCTACATATTTTAGCCATGCTGTTTTATCGGGATGATGTGGAGTAATTACCGTTTTATATATTTGACTTCCCGTAGAACGGTGTAAAACCCCTCCGCCTATTTGAGCCGAACCCGTATTGTAAAATAATCTAAGTTTAAATCCAATAAAAGCACCATCGGCAGGAGAACGAAAATCAGCAGTTCCGTAATCATTTACGGTAGGACTAGCATCTAAATCATCAACTCTTAAAAATTCCTTAAAGTGTTTTAAAGAACAAACATTAATTATTTCTTGAGTTCCTATTGATGTTCCATCTATTTCTCTACCACCAGTATTAGTTCCTAAAACCCCTGTGCAGTTTCCTGCTTCTAACTTATGAAAAGAATCTTCTATGTCATATCTATCTAATATAACTCCTATTGTTCCACCAAAGACATTATTTTTAGTGGTATCTATCATTTCTTGAGTAGGTATTGTGAGGGCTGAATTATGTGTTCCCGCTACAAAGTTAGCATTATTAAATAATTTATTCTTATATATACTAGGTAAAACTACTTCGGCATCATCAGGCATACTTATGGCAGAATTACCTTGAAACTCATAAGCCCAATCTCCCGAAAATTCTCCGTAATCATAATTAGAAGATTTCGGAATAATAGCACCTTTTAGTGGGTGATATTTAGTTTCACTTCCAACAGTGTTTCCGATGAGACTATCTGTTTTGTGCCTTCCTTTGATATAACTTGTAAAGTCTGTTATTACTCTTACAGGGTTTGAGTGTGTAGTGCTAAAGTCCGGTGAGTGTAAAACACCAGTAACAGTCTTAAACACCGTTCCCGTTGTTCCACCGGAAATTTCCGGCCCAAAACTATTATGAAGCCTACAAATAAATTTACCATCGCTAGTAAAAATTTCATCACCTCTAGAGAGCGTTAAAGAATTTTGAAAAGTAATAGTATTAGCCGTTGGGCTATTTATAGCCGTGATGGTATTTCCAGTAAGAGAGATTCTAGTGTGAAATTGATTAGCAATATCAGTTTCATTTTTAGAGTAGATTTCATCCGTGGATTTTTCGGGATTAAATAAATTAAAATTCTCATCATAAACACATTCTGTTAATCTCATTAATCCAAATCGTTTTAGATTGTTCAAAGTAACTTCTGTAGTAAATGATAGTGTTTGAAAATTGCTATCTTGTAATACTAAATTAGTTCCTCCTGTCTTTTTAGTATTTTCCAATAAAAATAATTTATAATCGTTTATGGTTTTTAAAGTAGAAAAAATGCTGCTAGGTCTATTATCTGAATATGGTAATATATCACAAGTCATATAGAAAAACAATCTAGGAAATGAGTGGTCTTTGTATTCAAATGCCATAGAATAAGTTGGGGAAAGTCCTCTAAGACTACTCGGAACAGCAGATAGGATTGCGTTATCTCTTTTCATTCTTCTTTGATAAGTAATATTAGAACCATAAGCACTATTCATACCTCTCATATCATAAGGTATTTTTCTATTTGAATCAGTTTTTCCTTCTTCTATTACATTATTTAATCCTGAATTAACATTGGGTTTAAATTGATAAGAAGTAAAGTTAGAAACAAAAGGAGTTTTTCTAACACTAAAGAAACCTGCTGTGATTGTAGGCGGGTCGTTAAATGTAAATGTTTCATCGCCTAATCTCTTAGTATCGGAATTAAATGGTTTATAAATAGACATACCGAATTCTTTATTCATATCGCTAGTTCCTAAATGCATATTAAATGGAACTGTCCTACTGCTATCATCTGCAAGAAAAGTATGATGAGGTATAGTTATCATTTTTCCTCCCCAAAGATGTGCAGAATTAAGGGTGTTAATGTGATGTCTTTTTCTAACTGAAAAATAAATAATATCGCCTATATCAAAATTTAATGTATTTCCTGCGCTGGTTTCTGTTCTATCTACTTGAACATAAAAAGTAGAAGTGTTAGTAGCAGGATTACCCGAACTTACGAAATCTGCTGCTCTATCGGTTTGAAATATATCCAACACATATCCAATAAATCCTTTTGTTTCGCTTACTGAATTATCAAAACTTTCACAATATAGCGGGTCGCCAATATTTACACTAGTAGACAAGGAAGTAGTTATAAAAACTACCTGTCTAGCATTTTCATCAACTGTAACTACTGCGGCTTGGGTATAAGTTGTTTCCATCCTCTCAGCATCAATGCCTTCATATTTTATTTTTCTACCTAGAGTCAAAGGAATATAAGGGGCTAATTCTATTTCTGTTATGTTGTCTTTCTTACTTGTAGAAACGACTTCAAAATCTATTAAAGTATCAACTGTATCAAAGACACTTTCTGCATTACTTCCTATTTCATCTTTTAATTTACATTGAAAAGAATTATCATTTGCTATGCTAGACGGTTCATTTATTTGATACCCTATTGCGTCTTGATTAGGTGAAGAATATTTACCGTTGTTTAAATTAAAAGAACCAAATGATGAAGTTCCGACCAAACTATCTCCTTCTGCCGCACTAAAACCTAATCCCAAATTCATATTACCCGCAGTAAAAATAAGGCCTTTTTCGGCTGAACCCGTCAAAGAAGTCGGTGAAGAAGAAGCAATATGGGAAGAACCCAATGCTTTTGTGAACATATAATTCTTTTCATTTTGTTTGTATATTGCTTCTCCTGCGGCCACTCTTGTTATTGCTCTTGTTATTCCAACCTGAACCAAACTTCCACTATAAGTGCTAACAGAAGTAACCCTTCCAATATATCCATTAATAGAAAATAATAAATCACCTACAACGGGCATTGAAGCAAAACTTCCTTCTGCCACTCCAAACTGAATAATATTATCAAAAACTTCTACTTCATTAGGAGCAGAAGAACCATTACCTGCATATACTGTTGTTAATTTATTATATGGACTAAAAGAAGAATAAATAATATCCTCGCTAAATGCAGTATTTTTATTGACTATAATATCTACTAACTTTGATAATGTGTTTCTTCCATTAATTTCAAAAACACTTTGTTGGTTTTCCAAACTCTTATTTATTTCTTCGACTTCTCCAAAAAATACTTGATAGTTTAATAAAATATCACCAAAAATGTATCTTAAAGCAGTTTCACTATCCATTAAATTATTTTCAAAAGTCAAAGTTAATAATCCATAATCCTCATCAACATTGGAAATAAAACTACCCATTCGGCAGTAAAAGTTTGTATATTGATTGGAAAGAATTGTTGCATTTAGTTTTTCTAATTTATTTGCCGATATATTTGTTTCAGTAAAAAAGGTATTATCAACAGGGTTTAATCGCTTTCTATATACTTTTGTGCCTTCTGTAAAAACTAAACCAACACGGCTGGTAAAACTCGATTCTGTTTCTAACCTTCCTCTAGGGCTAGTTCCAAATGTAGTGTTTAAAGTAATTCTGTTTGTAGAAGAAATACTTTCAACAATACATATCATATTCCCTATTAACACTTCATTACCTGCACTAAAATATAAATTTGACC
>Ga0099849_1000203_pt1 | contig 26174 bp, 40 predicted proteins | sample CB_VirMetaG_4_FD_78177 | JGI IMG/M metagenome (GOLD analysis project Ga0099849, IMG submission 78177) | Freshwater to marine saline gradient viral communities from Chesapeake Bay - CB_1508_1M Viral MetaG | ecosystem: Environmental > Aquatic > Marine > Coastal | place: USA: Chesapeake Bay... | reverse complement strand
TTTCGTGTACGGCACAAACAACACCTCGATGTCACGGTCAGCCAACCACGAGTCATCCCAACCCATCTGCGTGTTGTAATCACGGTCCCGCCAATCATCACCAACCACAACAAAGTTTGGGCGCACCGAATCAACCACCTCACGAGAATCAGCGCCACCCCAATTCACAACAACCTTGTCCACATAGCGGCACGCCTCAACGACAGCGAACCGCTCCTCCAACGAACAAACAGGCTTGCGTTTGTAGGTGGCTGCGAACATATCGGTATTCAACCCCACCGTCACCATCCCCGTACCAGCGATGTTACGGCATTGACGCAAAAGATTCACATGCCCCCAATGAAACAGGTCGAATGTGCCACCCGTGTACACGTCGTAGTGGCGAGGCGACCAGGCACCTGAATGGAATAAGTCGTTCATGCGTTCGCGTAATTCCACCGGTTTGCGTCACGCATCGTGAACAGCGTCTTATTCCTATGACGCGACCGCATGGCAACAAGGTACAGGTCCATTGAGCGAATGAAATCGGGGAACGGATACGGATGATTTCTTCCGACATGCACGTACGGTGTGTCGGCAACTGTCACCGTCATCGCGTCAAGACCAGCCCAACACATCACGTTACGAGTATCCAAACCTCGGATGCCGCTGGCAGCATCTAACGCTTCCCGACGCCACACATTCATTGAACACAACGTAGAAGCAACCACCATCGACTTGTCTTCAAGGGCATCCATCCAGTCGGCTGTTGTCCCATTGAACCCTGCCGTCACCTCGCCGTGTCTCTCACCGATGTGAATGATTCTGTCTTGGCCATTCATCATGTTGAGTGTTGCTTCGATAGCACCTGGGAGCATGATGTCGTCATCCCCGAACACCCACAGATAGTCGTCGTTCGTAAAGTTCAGGGAACGCAAACAGTTCCCGTCGGCACCAACGTTCAAGAAGTTGTGCGAATACAGGATGCGGGCATCTTGACAGTATCGGCGGGCGGACTGCTCAGGGTCATTATCCGACACGATAAGACGCGCCTGGTCGTTCAACTGAGGCAGGATGGATTCAAGACAGTTGACAAGTTCACCGCGCTGAAACGTCGGAATATAAATGGTAAGACGCATCAGTCAGCAATCTTCTCAAGTTTTGCCGAACCGTCAATCTTCGTCGGTTGCCCACCAGATTTGCGTATCCGCTTGTAGGCATCCATGTCCTTGCCCCAACGTTTCTCTTTTGCGCTCAACTCGGAAACATTGTGACGGGTGGGCATCGCCACACCCGACATCCGCACATGGGAAATGCGGCAAGCGAAACAGCCTTCAACATCAAGTGTCGGATGTGTTTCTGCGTGTTTCATAGTCCCCTACGAGATGTATGCGCCGTAACCTGCCGCAGTCAGACTAGCAACCTCATCAGCGGTCACCGGATTATCAGACCCACCCCAATACACTTTCGCAATAGTCGCAATCTCATTCGGCTCATTCTCCGTGTACGTCCCATCCGTCAACAGGAAAACGTTGCGTCCACGCGGCTCGGCATCGAAATGTTTGAACAGCGAATACGCGACCCGAACCTCTTGGGAATCGAACTCTTTGGGTGGGATGCCCAACACCATGAAGTCATCGGTCGGCGGTCTGAAAGTACTCATGTTACGTAACTACCGTAGCCTGCCGCAATCAACTCATCCTTCTCTTGTTGGGTTACGAAGTTCTTGGAGCCGCCGTGATACACCTTCGAAATCTGTGTGTAGTCCCGCTGCTCAACCTCAGTGAATGAGCCATCAACCAGTTTGTAGACGTTGACGCCTGCGTAGGTGGGTTCGGCGTAACGGAACAAAAGACCTGCTATCGAGTCGTCGTTGCGGTCTGCTGCCCGTATCTCGGTCGTGGCTGGGGTGCGGAACAGTAGCAGTTTCACAACCGTGTTCGACTGACCGCCTGTGCCCGCAGCGGTGGCAGTGCGTTGACACACGCGAGCCGACACAATGTCCCTGCCGCCTGTGCCTGAGCCGGTGGCGGTACGGAAACGGGTGATGACCTTGACAACCAGCGATGAGCCTTCACCTGGGCTGGTGGCGGTTCGGGGTGCAATGTGCAACTGGCTGACACTTGACGCCCCCTCACCTGATGCGGTGGCGATGCGGGCACGGGTGACTGCCCCATCAGCCGTGGATGCCCCTGAGCCTGCTTCAGATGCGCTACGAGGCACGATACGAAGCGGTGTGGCACTAGATGACCCCTCACCTGCTGCTGAGGCTGCGTACGCACGAATGACATTCTTTGTGGCATTAGACGCCCCAACACCCCCAGCCGTCGCTGTTCGTGGCGCAATGTGCAAACCGACAGCACCACCATCCGTAGTGCCTTGACCACTCGCAGTGGCCGACCGAGGAACGACCCGTTCACCATCAGCCGACGAACCACCCGCACCAGCGGCGATTGCCGTACGCTTCGCAACCAGCACAGTAGAAGTCGATGACGCACCTGACCCTGAACCTGTGGCAGTACGCAACGATAGAACTAGACGTTGCGCAGTTGATGACCCTGTACCTGCTGCTGAAGCAGTACGGTCAACGACGACTAGGCCGCGATAGAAACCCTGAGTCGTCTTGAACGGCGAAGCAAAATAAACGACTTTGCGAGGCGCATAGTTCGGTATTTCCTCAAACTCCCGAAAACCAGGAGTGTCAACAAACCCGAAGGTGAAATCGGTGACGCCAGTAGCCATCCGGCTACCTCACCTCAATCCAGCGTCAACGTAAGCGAAGTGATTTGGAAAGTGTCGCCAGCAGTCACAGCAGCAGAAGATGACAACGCACCCTTCCACAAACAGTTACCAGCCGAAACGTTATCCCACAACGAGAAATGCGTGTACGTCTCAGTCGTAGACACGTTCGTCCACTCAACAGTCGCAGACGAAGCCATCGAGCCGCTCGACGCAGCCGAGAACGTCACTTCTTCACGGGTCGTCTCAGTCGCCGCATTAGACGTGCCATCCTCACCAGGGTCACCAGTGTGCAACTTGACGTAGACGTTGCTCACGGAAAAAGATTGGGCGCGAAGCGTGTCGAGAAGTTTGTTCTCAGCGTAGTTAGAAATACCAGACATCAGTTACCTCGCCTCAGATGATAGCAGAAAAACAGAAGCGGGGGCAGGCGGACCAGGGGAACGTCCACCCACCCCCACATTCAGTTGACTGAACTAACTAGTTCAGTTAGCGCCGATGGTCGACGCCGACTCGATGCGACGCAGCGAAGCCTCACGGAATCGTGCGTAGCCACCCAGCCAGTACCAGCCGACCGGCTGGAAACGCTGGAGGACGTCAACGACCGGACCGCGCACAACACGCGGGAACGGACCGTTGCCATCAACGATGCTGTGGGCCTTTGCGAGAGCCTGACGGCCTGCGATGTGCGTGCAGTACACGTCCACCGTTGCCGCGGAACCCGTCGATGAGCCAGAGCCATCCGAAGCGTCTTCGAAAATCTTCGCACGTGGCGTCTCAATGAAACGCACACCTTCGAAGGCTCCGATTTCGCCGTTGTAGATGTTGGCTGGGTCGCTGTACACGTGCGGGTCACGCCACGAAGCAACACCGGTCTCCGAACGGAGGTCGTATGAAACGTCGGGGTGAATGTAACCCATGTACATTCCGTTGAACGAAACAGCGTTCGCCTTACGGAGAGCGGCGACAACCTTGCGGACGTCGTTCGCCTTGATTTTGTCGTCTGAACCGACGGTTGCACGCGACGTCGGGAGGTCTGCGCCACCCGAACCGTAGACCACGTGGGTACCAGCCGACAGCACTTCGCGGATAACTCCGTCGATGCTGATACCGGCGTTGTAACCAACGAGGTTGGCGGCTGCCGCATCCACGTCGAGGAACGAAGTTCCACGCAACTTGGCGGTCGTGTTCACTGCGTTGCCGTACTCGGCCAACACAACTTCAACCTGGGAGTCGCCCATCACCACTGGGGTGACGTCGGTGTCCTCGGTCAGAGTGGAGGTCTTCTCGGTCAAGTCGTTGAAGATTGTGAACTTCACGCTTGAACCTGGCATTGCTTGTGCGACTGGCATCACGTCTGCCACCGCGTCGAACAAAAGTTCGCTGCGGAGTGCGAAGTACGCAATCCTGTCAAAAGCAACCTGGTCTGTGAGCAGGTCGCTCGTCTGTGTCTTGGTCATGTCCTGTCCTTTCCCGACAGGTCTGACCTGTGCGGGCTAGATGTTTTCTGCTTCTTGTCTTGCTTGGGCCAAAATCTGCATCACCTCTTGCTCGTTACGAGCCTGGTTCAACTTGGTGTTCCAATCGACCATCGGTTCGCTCGTCTCACCTGCACGCTGGGCTTTCGTAATACGGTTCCAGGCATCAGCCTCAGACTTTGCTTGCGCATCGTCCGCTGCCTTGGCGATGAGATTCGCTTCCTCCGCTGCTTGTCGGATGGCTTCTGGGGTGACTTCGCCGTCGTAGCCTTTCACGAAATACTTTGAGACTGGATTGTCCATTGGGACTCCAGCCTTGATAAAAGCCATTTCGCGTTTGACTGCTTCGGCTTCCGCTAACTGTTTCTTCAGTTCTGCGGATTCCTTTTCCAGTAGACGCATCCGTGCTCGCACGGGGTCTTTTGGTGCCTCGTCAACAGTGTCGTCTTCGAACTCGTTGATGTTTGACATTGGCTCACTCCTTTACCCACACCAGGTTGGAGGTTCCTGGTGGCTGTTGTCGTTATGACATCACTCAGAGTAGCACACCGGCTACCGATGTCAAGTACCCTACTGGGCGGTACCGACACCCGTTTCGACGGTGCCTGATGTGGCACCTGTAGTGCGGGCAAACGCCCCACCGCCAGCGAACTCTGCGACACGCTGAGCGCGGCGACGTTCCAACGCCTGCTGTGCCTGAACATCGAAGCCCAAAGCGGCGCCAACCTTTTGTTGTTCGGTGAGCATTTCTTCCCCACCCATCTCTTGATACAGACCAGCCAACTGTCCTGCCCGCTGGAACGCCGCCTGTGCCTGTTCTGCGGTGTAGCCGCGAGCCACCAAATCCTCCGCGGTTTCGGCACCGAACCGGAATCCTGCTTGTTCCCTGCCGCGGGCGCCGATGCGGGCTGCTTCGACTTGACGTTGGAGAACGGTGTTGGCTCGTGCTGGGTCAATGAAGTAGGCGGCGAGGGCTGATTCGTCGTTGCCTACTTCTGGGTAGAACTGTCGGAGGGTGTTGAGAACCTGTGGGTCTGCGTCGCGCACCCTTGCGAATCCTTCGTTGATGCGGGACTGGAACTCTGAGGGGGAAACGTCACCTTCGATGAGTTTTTGGAAATCGTCGGGGGAATCGTAAAAATCGGTGGGGAGCCGGTTCGCTACGAGAACTGAACGGTATTGCTGTTCCAAGCCGATGTAGGTGGCTGGGTCTAGTTCTGGGAGTCCTTTGGCTGCGCGGGCTGTGTTGGCTTTGAAGCGGGTACGGAACTGTTCGGTGTCTCGCAAGTTGAACAGGATGGCGTCGGAATCTTCGATTCCTTGTGCGAGGAGGGCCCGTATTTGGGCTTCTAGGCCTTGTAGTCCTGCGCGTTGCAGGAAGGTGTTGACGATGCCGAAAGCGTTTTCTTGGCGTTGTGCGGCTTGCTGTTGGGCGAAAGCGGTTGCAGCATCCTCGAAACCACCAGTGTCTTCATCGCCGCCGCCATTGGCGGGACCTAAATCTTGAGTTTGAACAACACCATTCGAATACTGGATTCGTCGAACGTTTCGACCATTCTCCACCGTTGTCGAGTCCGAAACAATGTCGTACTGCATCGGTGCGCCAGGGCGTTCCTGTTGGGCTATCTGCTCTGGTACTCCGCGAGCCATTTCCTCTGGAGTGAAGTCAGCGAGGCGTGGGTCGTCTGCTCTGATGCTCATGCTCGGTACCCGAACGCCTTCTCCAAATCCATCACCAAATTAGTAGCCTGCTGCTTCGCCTCATTCGTGAACTGCCAACCATACTTGTTATCCGACTTCAGGGTAGTAATCCACTCAGTCAACGACATCGGCTCCTTACCCATCAAAGCGGTAGCGAACTTCGTCGGTACGCCACGGTCGTCAATCAACGCAACTTGGTCAGGTGCCTGTTCCAAAACGCTTGCAGCAATCTGTTGATACGGCGAGAAGATGGTTTGGACCGACACGCCACGGTCCAACAAGTCAGCGAACGGTTTGTAGGACACTTTTGCCAAGTCACGCAAATTGTTCCGCAGCATGTCCTCGGTCATTACGACACCGCTTGCGGGGTCGGTTTCTTGTGCCAAGATGCGGGCAATCTGGTCATCATCTGGGCGTTGCCCGTAAGCACGGTAGATGGCTCGGATACGGTCCGCGTCGGCGCCACCCAACGCAGTCTTGGCTGCGGTTGGTGCGGTGAAGGTTGGTGCTGCTGCTCCGCGTTTGAACGCGGCACGATAGACGAGGCGTCCAAGGTCGATGCCGGTTGAGCCGTTGCGGGCTGCGACACCGGCAACTTCTTCAAGTGCTGCTTGGTCGAATTGGATTTCTCCGTATTCTGCACGGATGTCGTTGATGGCTTTTTGGATAGCCGACTGTTTTTCGGCTGGAGTTTTGACATCGAACGCTTGCTGCAATTTTGTCGTGTTCTGTGCGTAAGCGGTTTTCTTGAACTCTTGAAGGAACTGTGCCTTACCTTCTTCGGATGCGAACCATTTTTGTTCAACGGCTTTTCGCAACAGTTCTGGTACGCCTTCGTATTTCGGGTCGAGAAGGTATGCGTATTCGCCTGCTTGTTGTGCGACAAGTTCTTCCCAAGATGCTTTCGCTTTCGTGCCTTCCAACTCTGCGCGCACGGTAGCCCTGTTTTCTGGGGTGTCCGGCAGACCGCGCTTGGCGAGTTCTGCGGTTACGTTTGCGCGGGTAATTTTTTTCGGGGCGGCAGTAATGGTTGTAACAACGGGTGCCCCTTCTTCTTCTGGTTTTGGTTCCGTTACTGGACCTGGGCGACCCTCAAATGCTTCCCTTCGTATGTCTTCTTCAGTCTTGCCAGTAGGGGTTGTGGGCATAGTAACGGTTTGTACGGTCCCATATTTTTTCTGTAAAGCCAACTCTTGTTTGATAATTTGCGTTTGAGGTCCAACGGGCGGAACATACGCTTGGGCTTTGACAATAAGTTGTTTCGTAATTTTGGTTTTTTCTGCCTCCAGCGTGTTACGCAACTCAATGAGATTGTTGTACGCCTCAGAAAATTGGGGTACACGAACCGTCTTATTTGGTGCAGAAAAGTTGGGGTCGCTAGGATTTTTGGGAACATATGCGCCCTTTGTCAGCGCATCGTTTATTTGTTTGATTTGTTTATCAAGTTCGTTGATGCGCTTATCGCCCGAAACCAAATCGTATTGTTTTTCCTCAGCCATCACGAACCTCCAAGAGCGCGCTCGATAAGGTCCGCCAACGTACGGAAACCTTCCACCTGAACTTCGCTTTCACGCCCACGGGTAACGGCTTGCGTCGTCAACGTGCTCAACGCTGGAGCCTGCTCCACACCACCCATCGCCGCTTGACGTTCACGCGACTGAATGAACTGCACCGCGTCACGAACCTCCTGCGGAGTCATCGGACGACCCAACTGGCGGAACGACTCCTCACGCAACACCGTCTGCAAATCCTCTTTCGCAGTAACACGAACCGTACGACCAGTCTTTACTTGACCGCCAGGGTATTCGTTCTGCAAATACGCAAGCCCGATGTCGTCGGTAACACCCCAACGATTCAACTCCAACAAATACTGCGACACCGCGTTGATGTCCTTCGAATCGAACGTTGACGTTGACGGCTTCCCACCGTCGTACAGTCCGCGGTCAGCCAACAAGTTCAGAAACGCGATACGTTCACCGCGACCCTTGCCCGCCAGAAAACGGTACGCCTCAGTGTCAATGTTCGCAGGGTCATACGGGTCACGTTTGATGACACCATTCCCGTCAACCAGCCCTGGTCCGACATACACCATCTTGTTGCCTTGACGCTGGAAATACTTGTCCGCATAGGTTTGCGGATTGAGACGGTTTGCGCCAGCGGAAACAGTCGTTTTGCCGATGTCAACCGGACGGGCAGTGAACTGAAAATCTGCGCCAAGCGAATACCGTGGCAGGCTAGTGCTGCCAGGTAGCACCGTTGGCATCGGTTCGATGTCAACAAGCGTGTCGTCAGGAGGCGTGTTGCTCATAGTTCGTCAACCTCTGATGCTAGTTCACGGTCCCAGACTCTCTGGAAATCTGGCACCGCATCCGCGAGCGCGGTCCCAATGTTGAACAACCACTGCCTCAACTCCGCGGCTTGCTTCGCTGTAGCGAACCCACCCTCCTTGCCTCCAGCCGCAACATACTGTGCGATTGCCCTGTCACGGTAACCCAAATACTCCTTGACTGCGCCAGCAATCTCATTGCCAGAAAGTCGAGGGTCGTCTACGGCACGCTTCATTTCTTGGATGTTTTGCTGAAACTCGCCCACCGTGAACACCGGTTGGGCGGGGAAACCAGGGAACTTCTCACTGATTTTTTGGCGTTGACGACGCAACCAATCTTTCACCTCAGCAGGCGGATACTTCCCTGCCTGCCGTTTCAGGTCACGGTAAATAGCATTGCCGACACGGAACTGGGCCAATTCAATCATTTCCGCAGCAGTAAGGCGTTCACGTTTCCCTGTCCGAATCTGACGGTCCCACACAGAGAACGAAAAGTCGTCTCCACCTGGGGCGAAATAGGCGGCAACAAGAGGGAACGCTTCCAAAACGCCACCATTCTTTCGTTCCCAGTCACCGAACTGTTCAGTTGCCGCAATACCAGGCTGCACAGCCTGTGTCTTGGATGACACGTAAAGAAGGGCGTCATCGCCGTAGATGTCGATGAACCGTTTGATGGCAGTGTCATAGTTTTCGGTTTGCAAATCTTGGAACGCTTTCAACAGATAGGAGGCGTAGATGTCACCTTTATCGGTTTCGACGATGGCTTCTGGGGTTCCTGAGGTTGGTCCGAGGAACTGGGACAGGGCACGGAAACCTGTGAGTACACGGGCACGCCATTTGGCGTCCTGCAACAGACGTTCCTTTTCTGCTGGGTCTTCCAAGTTGTAGTCGCCCGTGGCGGAAAGTGCGCGAACGGTTTCGGTGTACGTGTTGGCGTAGATGGATTCTGTTTTCCCTGGGTTGTCACGAGCCGCCGAATACGCTTTCCGCGCATACCCAGGGATGAGTGCGCCGCCACCTTTCCTACCGTAAGGCAGAAGAATCTCAACGATGGCATCCGTCGACGGTGTATCGGGAATAAGTTCTGACGCTGCTATCTGTGCGACTGGACCAATAGCAGGGATGACTTGCAAACCCATCGACAAACCTTTGACCGGTGCCTGTAGTGGTGCGTTGACACCCGTAATAACTTTGGCGATGTCACCAGAAATCGGGATGTTGAACGTGTTCTGCCCAGTAATCGGGTCCTTGTAGAAGAATCCTTGACCGTCTGCGTCTGGGTCGAAGTTGACGGCACCGTTGTAAACAAGTTGGGCGCGGCGGATACGAGTCGGGTCTTCATAAAGGAACGTTCCATACCGTTTCAATACTTCACGCCATGCCGGTCCGAACGGGACGATGATACGCAGGATGTCTTCAAGATTGTTGCGCTCAACGGCGTTGAACAACGTTTCTTTCGTCGACTGAAGGGCACGTAAACCGGCGTAGTCTTCCAACTGTTTCACGGTTCCGGTTCCGTTCGCTGAGTCAAGTTTGGCGATGATTTCGTCGTACTGTTTCTTTCCGCCGAACAGTTTCTCTTTGCTGATACGCAACGCGGATGCGCGACCCTCAATCGAATCCTTGAACAGTTGCGCCTGCTCACGCGTCAACAGGTCGGCGTTGTCAATGAACTGTTCGTAGAAGAACTGTCGATAGAGCGGTGACCGTTCGAACTTGCGGCTCATCCTGCCGTATGCGTTGTCGAAGAAGAAGTTGACGCCACGGTTCCACAGTCTCAACGCTTCTTTCTGTTTTTCGGTGATGCCTGGGGTGGGGGCTTCTCCGAGTTCTGGGGCGTACTTCGTCCAACGTGGCAGTTGGTTGTCACGCTGGTCGTACAACTGGGAGAGGTAGTCGCGGAGTTCTTTCTGTCCCGCTGGATTGTCCCAGATGTCGTTGTCGGAGAGGCGGCGTACGGTCCATGAGGTGTCGCTGTTGACTGAGGTGACGACACCGCGGATGTCTTTACCGTTTTCTACGTCGAGACGTACCTCGGAACCGATGCCACGGTGAAGGGTGCCACCGATGAAGTCGGCGTCTGCAATGTTCTTCGGGTTGATTGTTTCTGCTGCCCCTACCGGCATACGCCTGTAACCCATAGCGAAGCGGAGTGTTTCGTCTCCTCCGGTGAGTGCGTTGATTCGCGGGTTACCGAGACGACCTATCCACGCCGAGAGCACATTGTCGTCAACAATGTCAATTTTGACCATGCGCATCCTTTTCGCGGACGCATCATAAACTTCCAAACCACCCTTCAAGTATCTGGTTAGTTCGTCCAATGCTTTGACGGCTTTGGGGTCATTGGTGTTGCGAAGCCATGCCACAAGTTTCTCGGTTGGGATACCTTTAGCGACGGCGTTGTCAAGTTGGTCACCAGACAAACGACGCAGTTCTTCGTAGAGTCCGGTCAAGTATCTGGTTCGGTCTTGCAGTTTGTTGACTGCAACCATCGAGTTGCTTTTCAGGGCGCGTTGATAGAGGGCGTCTGGGTCGTCGATGTTGCGGCGGATACCGAACGTCAACGCCTCCTCAAAGTCGTCGGTGTATTTGGACCAGTTCTTTGCCAACTCTGCATACTCTGAATCGTCAAGGGCGCGACCCAAGAAACTTTCTGGCATTACTTTGCCAAGAACGATTTGCATGTATTTGAATGGGTGGTTGAAGAATCCTGTTTTGCCGACGGTTGCCATGCGGATTTGGGCGTCGAACATGTTGCGGAAGATGTAGCCGCCCGTCATCAAAGCGAGCGGTTTCCAGATTTCGTTTTGCAGATAGTCGGCTACGGCGACAGCGGCACGGGATTGTCCACCGCCACGCAAAAGCGCCTGCGGTGCTTCCTCTACTGGGATACCGCGAGCAAGGGCTTCTGGAGATGGTACGCCTTCAGCAAACTTGGCTTTCTTGGAAAGTGCTCGACGCACAAACGGGTTGCTTGTCAATCGTCGTACGGCGCGAATGTCAGGAAGCACTTGGATTTTGTCGGCAAGTTCGGCAAGTGAACCTGGTCCTACGAGACGCAAATCTGCGATGGCAGCAGGATTCAAGTCGTCATCGAACACGAGACGACCGGAATCTTTCAACGCCTGAATTACACCGAAGTCTGTCGGGTCGCCTGCGGCGTCCATCATGTACAACTTCATATCTTCTTTTGCTTGCGCGACACGGCGGAACACTTCGGCAGCAACCTCGTCAGCGTCTACTTTCGCAAGCGCACCGACACCTTCGGACAGTTCCGTCGACACAACCTTTTTCACAATGTCTTCAAACAAATCGTTCACTTGTCCTGCTCCAGCGGCGTTCGGGTCAGCGAACACATCCATTACTTTCGCCATGAACACCTTGCGGTCCTCCGGCGAAATCTTGCGGCCCAACGTTTTCAGATAGTTGCCATACGATTTGACGGCGTTGATTGAATCCTGACTGCTACCAGTTTTGATGACCATTTCCGGCATCTTCGTCAACAGGCGACTGTTACGCAAATTGTTGTAGAACGGGATACGTTCACGGGCTTTGACTATTTCGCGGATGTCCTGCGGAAACAAACCTGACAGTTCGGCGTCAAGACGTTGGGTTTGTTCACCGATAATGGCAAGGATTTCCTCACGGCTTTTTGCTTCGGCAAGCCGCTTTGCTTCCGAGACGTCAATCTTTTCCTTGAACACGTTCGAAAAAATGTCGTACGCGTCATCCTTCTCAACGAGCGTGTCGATAAGCCGTTGCGCCTTACCGTTCGTTTCAGCCCACTGACGGAACTTCGAGGAGTTCCATGCAACCATTTCACCCTGCGACAATCCGGCTGCTGCAAGTTCACCTTCGCGTGCCACTTTTGCGAACGCCGCGATTTCTTCTGCTGTCTGCAACTTCGGTATCGCCGCGCCGGAAGAAACTTGTAGTTTCCCAAGTTTTCCTGTTGCCCTAATGCTCTTGAGTGCTTTTCCGCCATAGAGGGTCGGGTCAGCAAAAATGTTTACCGCGGCATCAACAAACCCAGACAAAATGCTGTACGACTTGGTACCAGGTGCGAACACGACATCCGCCGCACCACGCCCAAGAGTCCACGCAGAACCGTTGATAGTGCCACGTACACGGCGAGCACGTTCAGCCTGCTTCTCGAACGCCGTCTCACCCAAAAAGAAACCTTCACCAGCAGAAATACGTTGACCGGTAACAGGGTCAATCTCACCCTTCGCTGCCGCCAACATCGTCCCCAACGACGTCGACTTGAACCATCCATCAAACCCTTCAGGATTGTTCTTGTTCAACAGTTGCGAACCGACGTTCTGCGCCAACTCCGGCGCCAAGTTCAATGTTGCAAACGTGTAACGAGAAGCCGCTTTGAGCGGGTCATACACCGCCCGTTCAAACCAGTTCTTTGTCTGTGGAGGATTCGGGTCCAAACGTTGAGGCAACTGTTTCCCCGACTGTGCAGACGCAGCGTTCACCAACTGGTCGGATGCACCCGCTTTCGCCAACGCAAGAATCTCACCAGGTTTCATCCACGGGTTCGCACGATAAATCTCACCGATACGCGCAGCAAGACTGGGAGTTGCCGTCGCCGCAACCTGTTCACGGAACTTGTTTTTCGACTCAATCCCGTCGAGGATGTCGTCTTCGTCAGGTTTCCCTGGCAGCACCCCGTAGGCCATCAGTATCCTTCACGGATGAACGAATCCAAAAGGTCAGCCAAATCATCATTCGGGAAACGTTGATAAATCGCTTTTAGTTCTTCTATCACATCATTCCCCGCAGGTGGCATCATCGGAATACCGGCAGCGGTAGGACCAGCACCAGGACCGAACGGTGCACCCTCGGTAATCGGCTCCGTTGGACGAGCCGACGGTGCCACAAGCGAACCAGGCGTATTCGGTGTTACACGACGTGCAACCTGCTGGGCACGTTGCTGCGTCGGAGCCGAACCAGTAGGCACCGCCTGAACACGACGTTCCTGTGCAGCACCCTCACCATACGTTTGACCTTTGAACTGTGGCTGAACCATTTATCCCCCAAGTTGTGCGAGTAGAGATTCCAACGACGGCTCACCGGCAGGCGCAGCAACAGGCGCCTCAGCACCCATACCAGGCATAGCCAACCCTGGCATCGTCTCAGGAGAACCCTGAGGCATCGCTTCCGCTTGACGTTGACGGGCACGCTCATCAGTTTTTGCGACCGCCTCAAACAGTGGAACATCCTGCTCCACAACAAGACGCGTCAAATAGGCGAGGTCTTCCGGTTGGTAAGGACCTTGCGGGTTCGCGGCCTGCTGCTGCACGGATGCAAGTAGCGCATCCTCAACACCCTCGGCAATAATCCGGTCATGTTCGAAGTCGGGGTCCGAGATAAGCGGGTCGGCTTCACGTGCCGATTCTTTCGACATCAAACCGACACCCAACCGTTGACCCAAACCGATAATCAAATTGTTGACGTCGGTACCAGCAGCCGAATACGAAACGAAGTGGTAGTCCGTCTGCCACACCTTGTTCGGCGTGTACGTTTCCTGTCCCTGTGTCATCCGACCAGACAAAAAGAACGTCTTAGGTTGGTCACCCCAATAGGCTTTCTCCAATGCGATTGCTATTTTGTCCTCGTGGAGTATCGAGTTGGCGAAGATTTCTTGTGCTTCTTGTACACGGTAATCAACCGTTGCAGAAAGGACGGCTTCGCCTCGTCGACCGGTTCGGATGTTGGTGGCAGACTCGCCGCCGAACTCGGCAGGTATCGCACCTTCAAGCCGTTCTTGCCGTTCCAAACGGTCAAGGGCGGTGTCGGTTTTGTAACCGGGATTTAGTTGCAACTGCTGGATGTCGCCACCTTTGACAACACCCAAAATGCCTGACTTGCCGTCAGCAAGTTGCAAAATCTCTGGGTTTTCGCCTGGGCGTGCAACCAAGTATTCTTCGGGGAAGATGCCGCGCTCAATAGCGATTTCTGTCAATGCCTGCAAACGGGCGCGGGTGTAGTACATTCCGAGTACACCATCGAATTGTCCTCGCGGCTTATCAAGAGTGATGCGCTGCGGAACAACCGCGAGCGGCATACCGGTACGATTCGGGATGGCTTCCAACAGGATTGCTTCTAAACCTGCACGCTCAGACTGAGTAAGTTCGGGATTATCCTCGGCACCCAACACGATGAGTTGCATCGAGTCATCGCACACGTATTCCAGCAGCGTGTAGCGGGAATCGGAATCGACACGACCGAAACGTAACTGGTCTGAAACCAGCGGCCCATAGTTCTTCAACAGCCACGATGCGGTAACACGTGAAGTGAAAATACAGTTCTCTGGAACTACTTCGTCGTCTTCCATCGGGGCGGCGAACGTGTCCAACGGATTACGAATCTGCCACTGTGGGGTCAACGTAGAAAAGTTCGGCTTCAAAAACACTGGCGACGACGAATACGCAAGCAGATGGCGGGCACGGCGACGCAGTTTCATCTGCATCCGGTTCTCATCCCAGAAACCGAGCATCGCCTTCTTGCGCATACGCGCATACTTTTTCGCGTTCTCCGAACCTTCCTTCACCGGCGGGAAATACGGTGACGGCATCGTGGACGAGACACGCATCGACATCTGGTCCAACCCTTGTACGAGCAGGTTGGCTACGTTTGTTTTGGCGTTGCGGTCCAACTCGTTGAGTGGCACCACGACATCACCGTTGGCAAGGTCGCGCACACGGCGCATCTGCTCATGCACCGGACCAGCAGCGAGTCGACGCTGGTGGTACAGTTCTACGATTTCGTCAAGCGACCGCAATGGTCAACTCCTTAGCGTCCGTGTTGACGAAAACCGCCACCGCCCCTAAAGTTGCGCATACCTTCAAGCATGGAACGGGTACCGAACTCAACGGTGCGGCCAGTCATGCTATCCCTAACGGCTTTGTTGTATGCGGCTGTTCCTTTAGGAAACGGCCCAGCAACAACATCGCCAGACTGCGCACTGCGAACGTAGGCTTGGCCGCCACGCAAAAAGTACTGGTCTTGATTCATTTCGTCGCCGCCCATTGTTTTTGGCTTGCGGGTGGATGTCTTTTTCTTACCGGCCATAATGCTTCTCAGGATAACACATCAAATCCAGGAAGGCCGCCATAGACGCGGCGGCTGCTTGACTGGCCCCAACTCGGGCAGATGCAACATCGCAAACCAGGCCGCCATCACAAGGTCGGTACCGTTCTTCTTGTTCGGCGTCCACGACGACAACTCCTCCACGAACGCCAACGTCTTCCAGTTCTCCCGCATCGTCGGCATCCGAATCTGCCCAGTACGGAACAGATTAGGAAGCAACGCCTCAACACCCAAGTTTTCGTCTAGTTTGTTCCTAGAGGTTGTATGAGGGATGACATTGACCCCGTGAAGGGCTTGCCACTTGCGAACGAAATCGTGAGCCAACAAGAACCGTTGAGCGGCGTTGACTTCCACAATCCAATGGGAGATGGGGTAGCCCATATCGAACGACCTGTTTTGCCAAATCTCCATTATTCCGCCGTACTCTCGGCTGCTCGTATCAAACCCCAATAGTTCCTCGGCAGTCAACTTCGTTCGCTCACAGTCAATCAAATAGCGCAAATTGGTTCGGGGTTGGTAGAGCCACCATTGGATAGCCCAAAAGTTCGTCGGGCTTGGGTCAACAGACGCAACCGAAATAATCGGCGGCTCCAGATTCGATGGGATGTAACCAGGTTTCCGGTCATTGTCAATACACCCTGGATACAACACACCATCATTGCCCATGCCACCAGTAGCCCAGACACGTTCAATCAAATAGTTGCCCTGCGCCATGTCCTCCTGCTGATAGATGACCTGGAACTTCGCGGGGGTCGAATGTTTCAGGTAGGACAAGTCTTTCCATGACAACCTGTATGGGTCGAGTAGTGGTCCGTTGGGCCATGGTGGTGCGGTAGTTTTCTTGGATTCCCTACCCGTGTCCAATTCTTCGTAGTACGCCTTGTAAATAAAGTGGGTGTACTTGGATTTTTTTTCTGGTTCTTGGACGTCGGAAATGTCGGTGACGTCGGACCCGTCGTACGCGTCAGGGTCTTCCTCGTAAGTCACTTTGGCGAGACAATGGGCGTAGAGGTCACCTGGTCCGAGACGTTGCCCGATGACAGCGAGCAAGCCACCTGGGTCGACGCGTGCCTCAGCCACGGTATCCCACCGTTCCAAAAGTTTGTCACGTGCAACGGACTCTTTGGCGTTCTCTGGGGTTGCCACGTCGTCGAACAAACAGAGGTCGGCACGATGTCCGATGAACTCTGAGTCAATACCATACGAACTTACTGTTGGTTCTTTATTGTCGAGGCCAGATAGGTCTTCTTGTTCGACGATAAACTCCTCGGCACGCCACAACGCACCAGAAGATGACGGTTTGAAACGCCCATAGTCGATAGACAGGCAGCCTTCAGCGTTGATGGCTAGTCCTTTTTCGACGAGTATGGGGTCTGGGTGTAGGGGGAAGGGTCGTTCCAACGTTTCCCTGATACGGCGCGAGTACATTTTCGCCAACGTTTGCGTCGCAGAACCAATCAGTACACGAATCTTGCGGTTACGGACAATCATCCAACACGCAAAGTCGTGAAACAGCGTCGACTTACCGGCGCCAGGCGGACAGTTGATGAGAATGAACTCTTTCTCCGGTGACTCCAACATCTTCACAATCTTGTATGCGGCATCCACCTGCCACGGCGACGGTACCCGCCCCAAATAGCGGCGACGGAAGTAATCGAAATCATCCCAACCACGCTGCGCCTCCGGCGACAAGCGGTCATACGGGATAACAGGTGGCAAATCTGCGACATCCATCGCATGTTTCCACTGCTCCGCCTGCACACCACCCTGCTTTTTGCGCACCTGGCCGACCTCAACCTCAGCCAGTTTTATTTCGGCAGCGGCTTTACGTTTCTTCGCCTCCCATTTCGAAGCAGTGTTCACGTGTACACCAGCAATACCGGCAGCGTCTTGAATACTCATCCCAGCAGCCCGTGATTGCCAGTAGCGGGCTACGTCTTGTGGCGGGATTTGACGTCTCCCCGAACGACCAGCAGGCACTACTTTTTGTTCTTTCCGCCTCCGCGAGCCTTCTTACGTCCCGCAACAACAACGGGAGCCGCAGCACGAATATTCGCAGCCGCAGCACTAGCCACCGCCCGAACATCAGCACTAATCGCACTACCAATCTCATCAGCACGATTAGAAGCAGCCTGCTTCAACCCAGAAATTGCCGCATCACGCTGCCCAGGAGTCATAATCCGAGTCGAACCCAACGACGGACCCATAGGAGTATTAGTCCTAAAAACCCGACCGCCACCCTTCATCTTGTCCAAACCACTCGACAAAACATCAAACGACTTATCGCTCGTATAGTCGCTAACAGACTTACCCAACTTCGCACCAAACCTGCTCACACCAGCAGCAGCAACCCTGCCAGCAGCAGCACCAGCACCAGCCCAAGCCAAATCAACAGCAGCAGTTTTCGCTACCGCAGTAGGACCAGCCTGAACCGCTTTCGCATACTTTATATTTTGAGCAACAACAGGATTCTGCGCGGCGGCTTTACCAATAGCCTTCACTACACCACCAACAACATCTCCAATGTCTTTCCTCGGCTTACGTGGCATCGTGCCTGCTAGCATACAACACGCCGGTCGGTGTAATCGCACACGGGTTTAGTGCGAACGGGTTGTTGGCACCGACCGGCACCTGCTACACTCTCATCGCCACGTCGAGAGACGCGCACAACACCCAAAGAATACGGACCCTAAACGGTTACATTCCTCCTCGCTTACAACAGCCAGGGCAGCATGGTTAGACCGCACGGGATGAGTGGCCTGAAAAGGGGACCGATGATTGTCGCCTTCTTTTGGTATCGAGATAGACGGGTTCAGGCGTAAAACAGAACTTGGGGGGCTAAAAACTATTCGCCACTCGCCAGTCGCCACCCGCAGAGGTATGGGGTGTGCTAACGCACAAACACCACCCACCCTCAAGAGCCTCGAAGCACAGAAGCAAACCACCGACCCGAACAAACCCCTCCCCCCTCCCCGCCTCCCTCCCTGCATAGACGAAGCCCCGAACCACAAAAATGAACACACAAACAGAACCTTATACATATACACAGAGGGGGGTGGCTCGGCAGACCCCCCGTGACCGCCCGCCCGCCGTGCGAACATCTGTTCGCCTGACCGAACACCTGTTCGCTGGTCACTCTCCGTGACCGTTTGACCACACGACCCCCACCCCCCAAACACCTGTTCGCCCCCACCCCCCCTGTTACCCGTCGGTAACTTGTGGCGAGGTCCGCCTATGTTACTGGTTGGTAACTTGTGTGTTGTGACTTTGGTCACTTTGGGGGTTTTGGTACTTGACAGTGACCCCCCCGTCAGTAAGATAGGGGTAGTGGTTTTTCGTGGTGAAAAACCCCAAGAGAAAAGGACAAAAGAATGACTAAGAAACACTTCACGCAAGTTGCGGAGATTATCCGCAAGCGAGCAGAACAAGACAGCGAACTAGGGAACGGTGGGCACGGATTACTTGCCGAGATGGTCGAGGACTTCGTACAACTCTTCCAAGCGTCAAACCCTCGGTTCAGTGTTGCCAAGTTCTACCAGGCTTGCGGTATGGATTCCGAAGGAGTTTGGGTTATCTGATGAACATTAGAACCGAGCAAGCACTGACCGAGGGACTACGAACCTATCTGGCCGAGAACCCGTTCTTGACGGGTACAGTCCGAGAGATAGTTTCGGGTAGAACTCTCTCCGATAGGTCGCGAGCGCTGACCTACCTACTTTTCACTATCGGACAGATTCCCGCCGAGAGTGTGAGATAGCGATACGGGACGGGTGACCCGTAGGGGTCGTGAGGTTCACTACCTCACCCGTCCACAAGGTGCGAGCCTCGCCGAGGCTTGACCGAATGAGAGAAAGGACAGACAGTGTTAGATACTTACTACTATGCCCAAGTGGGGGCGAGATTCACGGGGGAAACTAAGCCCGTGACCGTTGAGGGTTCGCCCTCGGAATGGTTCAGGCGTGAGGCTCGCTTAGCCCGTGCCCTCGGTGATGAGGCTACGGCGGTCAAGTGGGACAAACAAGCAGACATCGAAGAAGCATACGAACGGGGGCAGGCGTGACCGAGCAGGAACACAGCCCGTGTTCAGAGTGTGGCGCAATGGTTCACTGGCTAGAACGATTCCCCAAGAACCGTTGCCTACCGTGCCACGCCCGAGCAGTAGAGGGGCAGTCGCCCGAAGAGATGCGAGAGGACATCATTAGAGCCTTCGGGGGGTGAAGAATACGACCCTAGCCAAGCGTCAAGGCTTGACTCGCTCGCAATGAGCGACTAGGGTACAAGGTAACGCCAAGCGTGGTGCTTGGTGACCGAATAACAACAGAGAAAGGGTTACAAGTGAAAACGGATTACTGGCACACAAGTATCAACGAAATACGGTACGAAGCGAAGCGAGCAGGCTCGCACTTCTTCGATGCCGACACAATGCGATTCTTCGGCAGTCGGGTTCTACCGACAGTCTACGGGGGTCGCTACTTCATCACGAGCGAGCAAGACCACTACGGGAACGAGGCGAAGGCGTACACGATTCGCATAGCCCTCGCTGACGGTCACATTGACACGGTGGGCAACTTCCAAGCGTACGCAACGAGGGCGCAAGCAGTGTCGGCAGTGAAGCAACTCGTTGCCGAGTGGGTACTATCGTGACCGAGCAAGAGAAAGGCAACGCAATGACAACACAAACCACGACCGACGTTTGGGAGTTCTTAGAACGACCGAACCGATACGCACAGGAGGCGCAAGACCTCTACTCGTGGGGGCTGAACTGTAACCGTGACTCTAACCCGTTCACGGTTTACCTCGACCTCATCGGGTGGAGCCGTGAAAACTACGGCTCGGACTTGGTAATCCGTGACCTCGGGTCACTCGGATACATGGAACTCGGCTACCTTGCCGATGCGCTCACCGAGTACGCCGACAACCCCCGAGAAGTGACCGAATGGTTGGACGCTCTCATGGCTTGCGAGGGGGTGTAACCGTGACAAGCGACCAACTAGAAATAGTTAGGCAAGCCCTGTCGAAGATGACAAAACGGCAACTATTCGGACTCTACGGACAACTAAAAAGAGGACGAATTAGCGAGAACCTAGACCAAATGTCACTCACAATTACCGAACTGGAACGGAGAGGGGCGCGAGTGTCATACGAACTCGCCGAACTAAAACGGCGAGGGGTGCGAGGCATGAGGATAAACGGAGAGTGGGTACTGTCATGAACCTCGAACTGTGGGACTACCTCGCTACCGACTGGCTCGACGGGTTGGCGGTAGACATCATGAACAAGGACGCACAGAACGTGTTCCGGCGGTTGCGTGAGATGTCCGACGAACTCATCAGAGAGAAGGAGGTCTACAAGTGAGCAACGAAAAACGGTACACGGTTTGGGTAGGTGGCGTAGAGGTAAATGACCACCTTTTGACAAAGACCGAGGCAATAGAACTTGCCCAACTGTGGAGTGATGATGGCTACCTCGATACCGCTATCGAAGAGGTGACCGTATGAGCAAACAACGACGCTGGAAGGTGGGCGACAGGCTCACGCTTGACGGTTCACAACCCGTAGAGTTCTACGGGTACGCCGACGACGACCCGAAAGGGGCGTATGTCTACAAGTTAGGCGGTGGCGGTATCTGGTATGTCGGCACTTGGCAACTGTCGAAAGGGGGCAAAGCATGAGGACGCTTGTCTGGCTTGCCGTAGTGGAACTCGCCGTGGTCGTCCCTCTGTGGTTCGTGTGGCGAGCGTCCCAACCCCACGTTCGACCCTTGTGGCGGTTCATAACGAGGAGGGAATTATGAGACCGCCTGTCGTGGGGTATGCGCTTGGGCACACTTGGGTCGTGATGATTACGGTCGGGTTCGTGTCCGGTTCTGCCGTTACCATGCTCGCTGTCGGGGTGGCGGTGTATCCGTTCTTCCATCTCGGCGTGAAGGTGTGGCGAACATGTGTTCGTCGAACAGGTGTTCGGGGGTGGGGTCAATGACTACGCCGTTTCGTGGTGTGACAAGAGTCACACTTGACAAGCGTCCGAAAGTGTGCTATGATGGTTTCGTCGGGCTGGTCGCCCGACACGAGAGAAAGGAGAGGGGGTGAATCATGAGCAAGAAGAAATGGGTTTGTGACGGGTGCGGGGAATTCAAGCCCGTACTGAACGACGAGTGGGGCAACCCCGTGTGCGAGGAGTGTGACCCACAAGTCCACGCCCAAGCACGGCTCGTCGAGCGCAACGGCAAGGTTTTTCTGATTGACGAGAACTTGCGAGGGTTGCTCTAAGCAATAGCGGGGTGACCAGCAGACAGGCAGGTGCGAGTCCTGCCCACCCGCAAGGTCGCAAGACCGAAACACAAACAACCAACAGAGAAAGGAAACAAACAATGAAACCGGAAACAATAACAGTAATCCAAGCCTTCGCAAAGGGTTACGTTGCGAACATTCCCACCGAAGCCCTATTCCATGGCTACGACGAATGGCACTCGGTGACCATAAGCGACGATGAAAGTTGGGACATCAACTTCCACATGTGCGGTGAGCCGAACACGCTTCATGTCGTAGCCCACCCAGAGCGCACAGGCGCAGACGGGTTCAGAGAAACAGACATGAGTAGTTGGGTGAAAGTCGCTGACTTCCACAGGGAACTGCCAACGGAAACAGAAGCCGGTGAGGCTGAACTTGCGTAGCGAGTGGGCGTGTGACGCTTGCGGGTGTCGCATCACGCTACACGTCACGCCGTCTGAGCCACCTCGTCACAGGTGCGGTGGCTCGGCTCGACCGGACAGGTTCACGGAACTACAAGAAGTAATAACAACCAACCAAAAGAAAGGAAACAAGTAATGAAACAGAAAGTGCTAGTTGAGTTCACTATCCCGAAGTACTGGAACGCCAAGGAGTTCTTGGCGTACGACCTTTGGGAGTCGTGGTGCGAAGCCAACAGGGAGTCATTTCCGGAGATGTTGAGCCGAGCGAAGTACCGAATCATCAACGAGAAAGGAAACAAGTAATGGGTATCTACATAGACATCAACGGGTCGTTCGGTTCAGCCGACGAACTCGTCATCATCGACGACTCCACTTGGGAAGTTGCCGAGTATGACGAGATGGGGGAGTGGACTGACAGTATGCGCTGTAAGTTCGCTGAGGAACCGCACGGTTTGACCCCGAGGGAATGGGTGAAGGAATACGACAAGAAAGGAAACAAGTAATGAAACCGATACCAGCAAACGCAACAGGGGTGTGGTGCGCCATCAAGTACCACGACGAGGACAACACACTCTCGCCCGTGTTTCTCTCCTTCGGAGAGTACGACTACCACAAGGACGCTGTGTACGACTCGTTCGGACACCGAGACGACCTCGTGTTCTATTACACGACACCAGACGAACTGCCTCTGCTGATGACTGAGGGTGGGCACGACTTCCATGTTGTATCCATCGACGGCTACGAAGTTGAGGTGAACGCATGACCGAACACGAAACGTGCGACTGGTGCGGAAAGCCGACCCCGAACGGGGCAGGGCACTACCAAGAAGAGATGGGCTACGACCACCCACAAGGAGAAGACCGAATCTGTACCGAGTGCTACGAGTGGCAGGCAAAGAGAAGGGCACGATGACATACCCAGAACTACCGTTCCTGCCCTACGACGGCACAGGCGGACACGCAGGAAGCGAAGCGAGCAGGCTCAGAGCCGAAGCGGAAGCCGACGACGGCACACTCGCCGACAGACAAGCCCTCATCTTGGACTACCTAGAAGGGGTCGGTGCTGGCGGTGCGACATGGGCAACCACAGGACAAGCACTCAACCTTCACCACGGACAGGTCTCAGGCGCACTCTCCAACCTTCACCAAGCAGGGGCAGTGTTCATGCTGAGGAAACGAAACAACCGAAGCCACCCCTACGTCCATGTCAAGTACCGTTCGTTCTACACGGACGCAGAGGTACACGACTCACCCAAAACCACGAAGGCTGGGCAAAGACGGGTCAGGTTAGAGGAGTTAGTCGCAGCCTGTCGTGATGGACTCGTCTCAGGGTTCGATAGCGAACGTATCGCTGGCATCGTCAAGGCTCTTGATGAGTTGGCTTAGACGATTCCGGCGACCCAAACCTCAACCGAAACGTATCGTGTGGAAAGCACAGAGAGCAGACGGGAAGTGTTGGGCTGGCGAATACCGTTGGTACGGGAAAACGTTCACCGACCATGAACCGTTCTTCTACTATTGGGGTAGCGAGGCTTCGTGCCGTACCGCTATCGAGTGGCGAGGATTTGCGAACGTGCGACCTGTTGCGGTAGAGTTTGATAGTTCTGTGAAACGCCCTCAGAAAAGGCGGTACAACCACTACCGTCGGCGTTAGCAGTGGAGTCTCCCTGCCCCTTGTTTACCTTTCTCCGAGGGGTGGGGAACTCTACTGTTCTTCCCAACCAAGGTTCGTTGCTCGCCATACGGCAGCAGCGTTGTTCGCTTCACTGCCTTTCTTCTGTTCGACTGATTCGTACAGGCGGACAACGTGGATACACGGGTCGTGTCCTTCGTTGAGTTCTTCGTCTTCGCCTGCTGTTAGAGCAAGACCGTCGTGCGTGTAGCACATCGGCGGTGAACACCAACCGGCTTCGTAGCCGATGCGTGCCCACGTATCGAAATCCATCTGGTTGCTCATGTAATGTGCCAATCCTTTCTTTGTTATCTGGTACATTTCTTCGCCGTTGTCGCTGATTCCAACAACTTCAACTATTCCTTCTTGTTCTAGTGAGACCAAGGCTTCTTTCAGTGAGTCGAAACTTGGCTCGTCGAACTCGTTCACACGTCTACCCGTTCCCATTCGGCTTGCGAGAACCCTCGGATAGTTCCGTTGAGTTCGATGTACACCCACGTCGGTGCGTCGGGGTCGCATCCGCAACCTTGTATTTGGCGGGGGTTGTGTGTTACGACCTCACCGCATTTGCGGCATCGCGCTTTCGTTTGCTTTGTTTCTTCTGCCATCGGCTGTCACTAGCAGTCAGTTTGCCCATCCGCCACGCATGACACGGACATCCGCACGTGTCGTGAACGTGTTGGGGCAGTGGGGTCAGTGCCCGTGTCACCGTCCCGCAATGCTGGCAGGTTCGCCAACGACCACCAGTCGTCGCCCCAAATGGAGGCTGGGTGGAGTCCAAGTCGGACGGCAACTCTGTCTGCTTGCGGTTCGGGGATGCCATGTTTCTTCCAGTTTGACACGGTGGATTCTGCTACCTCGGTTATTTCGGATAGGTCTTCGCCAGTGATTTCTTTGTTGAACATACGTTCCAAAGGTTCGTAGGGAAGACGGTGTTGTTTGACGAACATTAGAACGGTTCTTCGTCCAATGTTTTGTGGCGTGGGGCTGGTGCTTCGTCGCTGACCGACCAGAGTTCTGCGTCGTCGAACTTTGCTACACGCTTGCTGAGGTACGTGGTTTTGGTTTCACCTTTTTTGTTGGTGACTTCTACCTGTTCCCCTGGCTGGCCTTCGTGACGTACTTTGACGCCCCATGTTTCGTCTCGTAGTTTGTACCATGTTGCTGACATTATTCATCTCCTCTGTGTTGTATTAGGTTACTGATTTTATTTCCATACTCTGCCACAAGTTGTTCCAACTTGGCAACTTTATGTAGCAGTTCTCGTTTGTCCTCACGTAGTGAGTCCAAGTCTCGTTGTAGGTCGGTTATCCATGATTCGTAGAAAATGTTTTGGTTGTCGGTCATTGTTGCCCCCTTTTGGATGGTGTGATTCTTTTGCGTTGGATGGGTGTTAGCCCACCCCAGATTCCGTAGTGGATGCGGTTGTTGACTGCGAACATGAGACATTCTTGTTTGACTGCGCACTTGTCGCAGATTTTTTTGGCGTTCATGTCGTGTTGGTTGTAGCCGATTGTTGGGAAGAATGTGTCGTGGTCGATGCCGACGCAGGCTGCTTCCAGTTTCCATTCTTGGTAGTCGTCGATGAGACGCCATTCGCTTAGCAGTTCCATGTACGTGTACTTAGAGTTTCCACGGCTGCCACCCGTTGCCGTTGTGTTGTTGGGCATAGTCGTAGATGGCTTTCGCTGAGAGAAGGTTGAGGTATGGGTCGAACAGGTGTTCGCATCCAACAGTAGGCAATACGCCGATGGTTTGCAAGTATCCCTTGGGATACCATCTCGTGCGCAAACACCAACTTCTGTCGTTGATTTGGGTCAACCCGAGGTCGGTGGACCCATCTCGGTTGAGGGTGGTGTTGTGCTGGTCGGGTAGGCATCGGGATTCACGCCACATCACATAGTCCAAGGTGCGGAGAAGGTCCTTGGTCCAGCCTGCTTCGAGGGCTAGCCCCCACCATTGGGGGCAGAGGGCGTCGGCTGGGGGTTCAGGGAGTGTGGTCGTAGAAGGCACGGAGAGGGGTCTAGGAGGCGCTGTGAGAGCCGTTGTGGTGGTGGCTGGGGGTATGGCAGGGGTCGGCTGGTCTGTCCCCCACAGCCCTACGAATACGAGGGTGGCGGTGATGCCCGCAAATAGGCGGACGAGCCAGTCCATTAGTTGCCTTCCACCTTAGCCGAAAGCAAGGCAGTCAGTTCGGAGAACTCGGTCAAGGTCATAAGACAGATACCTTCCGTCGTGCCGTCTGGCATGGCTACCATGACGAACGGGCGAATGTCGCCCAACGCCTTCGCCGCATCAGACTGGGCTTTAGCGGCGTAGAAACGGGTAGCAATCGGACCGACCTGTAAGCCTGCTTTGATTTCGGTACGAAAAGCACCACCCCAGTTCTCCTCGTGACGTGTAAGGTGACCGCCCAACCCCAACTTTTTACGGGCACGACGCGCCTTCGCATCCCCTTTAGTCCGATTTCTACGACCGCGAGCGGCAGG
>Ga0099849_1000200_pt1 | contig 26352 bp, 17 predicted proteins | sample CB_VirMetaG_4_FD_78177 | JGI IMG/M metagenome (GOLD analysis project Ga0099849, IMG submission 78177) | Freshwater to marine saline gradient viral communities from Chesapeake Bay - CB_1508_1M Viral MetaG | ecosystem: Environmental > Aquatic > Marine > Coastal | place: USA: Chesapeake Bay... | reverse complement strand
TCTTTCCAGAAAGCAATAGACTTTCCAAGTTGCATTTCAAAGTTTTCAGATCCAGTAGAAACAGTATAGTTTTGTCTTCCTCTGACTTTTGCTAATCCAACATTACCACCAGCAGGGTAAATATCCTCTGAATATTTCAAATATTCAAGTTTGTTTGCTCCATATGTGTCTATAGCAAATGGGGTAAAGTCTGGATCCATCATTTGATACAAATATAGTGCTTTAAGATCGTCATACATCTGACCAATGCCAGATTTAATCAAATAAGCCTTATCAAGTTTAACAGGACCAATATTCAACTTCGCTACAATATCTGGATTGTTAAAAGTAAAAAGATTATTACTATAAGAACTTTGAATATTGATTGTATCGCCTGTTTTTAATACAAACTGGTGCTCTAAAGGTTTGAACTTGAAAGATACTGGTGATTCTGTGTAAGAATTGATTGTTTTAATAGTAACATTCTTGCCTGTTCCGGGTTCAATGACATTATTTTCTGTAACAAAGTTAATATTGTTTGTCTTATTCATATGTCTTACAAGAGGATTGTAAGACTGTCTTACTTGCTTCCAAGATGAGAACCCACCTGCGCCGTTTCTATTTAAGTTGATTGCATTTAAGAAAGAAGACCTACCTATACGCCCCTTTTTACTAAACGTAAATGAAGGTTCAAATACAAACCCATCTTTAACGAAGTCTGTATTTAAGGATGCTCCGACAGTATTATCTGATGATGTTAAATCTGTTAAAACAATACTATTTAAGCCAACAAAATCTACTGGTGTTCTTCCTTCATTGGAATATTCTGCTTGTTCAGATAATCCAAACAAGTGATAATAGGTAGCACCTCCGAACCCACTAAGGATTGCTGCGTGTTGGCTCTCTGTAACAAACAAAATATCTGTTGATGCTTGACTTGCATTGGTAAAATCTGGTTCAGAATATCCAAACGGAGCAGAAACAGCAGATGCTGTAATCCAAGCATATTGTAAATCGCTTTGTGGGATTGCGTGTTGAACCCAATAGTTGTCATAAACAGAAGCAGTTGAAAATCCAGAATTGTCAACTCTCGGTCCAGCACTGCTGCTCAATATTCTTTTCGCTCCATTTCTTTGTGTCTTTTGATACGAAGCAGATGGATCGCCATAAACGCTGTCATATCCACCAAACGCAGAGTGTCTTGTTAACAAAGTCTTCAAAGGCTGTCTAACAGACAAGTTTCTAAATGGGAGAGCGTTATAAACAGAGAAAGTTTCAGATTCTGCATCAAGATAACCGGGACTGTTCACTTCTGGTCCACCCGGAGCAGAGAATCTATTAGCAATAATGCTTGCGTGTCTTCCCCTATCTGGAACTGCATAGTCTTCCAGCCCAAGAACAACAGGAGACGCAGAGAAAGTAGTGTCAACACCACCGTTTTCTGCTAAATATCTGTTATTAATGTCTCTTCCCGGAATCTGAACAACTTCATAGTTGTTGACAAAGTTACCGTGAGGGACCAAAGCACCATACTCATCTTGAATAGAAGATGTATTTGTCTGTATATTTTTAATATTTACAGGACTTTTGCTTACTAAATCTCTTCTATAATCTGCTCTTGGGGCATTTACATCGTTAAAAGAAGGATTTACTACACTATATTGAATATTTCCGTCAGAATCTATAGATGTATTAACAACATACTTCTCTGGTCTTTCAGTTACAACACCGATATTCAAGCCAGTGTGACGATATGCGCTTCCACCAACGTGCTGTTCTGTGAATGGTCCCTGTAATGGAACATCTTTGTTTATATTGTAATAATCTCTTAGATGTTGTGTGTCTACTATGTATCCATCTGGAATTAGTGGACTATTTGCGTTGATTGAAGACGAAATAAAGTTGTAGTTCCCCAACAACTTACCCGGAAGCATTGATGTATTATTGTCTCTGAACGTTACTTGATAATCTGTTTCATATTTTCTTTGTGGATTAATCTTATCTAAGTCCAAACAAGAAGATGAACTTAAGAAAGTGGCACTATTAAAGTTTAATCCTTTATTGTTATTCAACGGAGGTGTTTCTGTTGATACAACTTCTCTAATATTTATCTTCGTTTTTAATGCTCCACCACCTTCTTGGGCTGTAATTCTATACGGAGCGTTCAACTTTCTATTAAAGACCTGTATTGAGGCAGAGTGAATCATCGCTCTGTCTAAATCAACGCCTTGATTCCCTGTGTCAAGATTTGCATCATCTCTTGTGGCTCGCTTGTTCCACCAAAAACAATTTTGATCTTGATTAGATTCTAATCCACCACTAAATCCAGTAGATATTACCTTATCTCCTCCGTGGAAATAGTCTATGACTGTTATTGCTGTATTTCCAGATGGTCCGACAGTGTTTTGAGTTAATGCTAAAACTCCACCAGACTCAGATACAGTAATTACACTATTGGCAGTTCCTTGATTATGTCCATTTGCGTGGTTTATAGCATTCTGGAATTCTTGAGCAATTTGACTTTTGGTGGTCATTCCATTTACTTGGACTATTATATAAACTCCACTGATCACTGTACCAGTTGCACCCGCTGTTCCATCAGAGTCGAACAAGTATGTGTCACCATCTGCTGGCAAACCACCATTAGCAGAAAGAATCTGGACTTGGATTGCATCATAATCAGAGTCAGTATCACTAGTGAACGTTATTGTTCCTGTTGCACTGGTTGTGTCTGCCGATGGGTTTAGCGGAGCGTGTCCGAATTCCCAATCATAAACAAGTTCATTAATACCTTTTATGGTTCCGATTGGATCATTAGATCCAAAATGCATTGTTGGAAACTTGTGAGAATATTTGCCACCACGTTCAAAGAGATGGCTTTCAACAACATTTGCTACTTCATTTATTCTTGAAGAAGCAGGTGCCAACTTCTCAATCATTTCAGATACAGCACTGTCTAACCATTTAAAATAATCTAAATATTTGTCAAGATCTGGAGTATTTCCGACTCTTTCAAAGAATATGCCTCTTACTTTTTCAAGTGCTTTATAGTTTGGTCTGTATTTGTTAACAGGATCGCCAATCAGGTTCTCTAAAGCACTAGCATCAGAAGCAGCAGCCATAAAGTTAATCATTTCTTCAGAAATGGTTTGATACATACTCTTTTCTACAGAATATGTAAACTTGATTGGCTTTGTTCTTGTTGTAAATAACTCATCATCTCTGCTTAAAATATTTACAGAGGTATAAGAATTGAGATTTTCAGGAACTTGCTGTCTATATCCTTGGACATATTCCCTTGAAACTGCTGTCTCACTACTTGGTTTAAAGAAATCTCCACGACCAGTGTGGTGTTTGAGCAGCAAATCAGAGAATTCAGTTCCATATCTTCCATCATTTGACCCAGAAGAGAAGTCCAATACAGTAAACTGACCGTTTGAATCAGACCCAGTAACCGTGTCAAAGTCCCAATGTAATGCCAAAGTATTGATTTTTGCTATGTCTTTTGGGTATGTTGGAGCAGTTTGTAACAAATAACTGCTTTCCATACTGTTAAAAACACCGAAGTTTTTGGGGTCTACAGCGTGAGAAACGATTTCTTGATTTTCCAAAGGTATAGACCAGTATCTACAAGACGACAACTTTACATCTGTTTTTGTCAACAAAGAACCAGTGAAGTTTGTCCTATGAGAGCCAACATAAACACGCTTTCTATTTGTAGCAAACTCAAATCCATTAGCCTGACTAATAGATTCTGTGTGACTAAACTGGTGAATAACTTGATTTCCAAAGGTACAAACACCGAAAAACTCAACATTATATCCTGCTGTGCCGTCTAATGATCCAGAAATCTTACCTATGTTTGGATAGTTGCTTGGTTTTACTTTTACAGCAAAGTTCCATTTTTGATTTTCATAAACTTCTTTATAAACATCTGTGACAATTTTAGTGAATATACCCTCTGTAGATGTATTGACATTTGAAGAACTCAAAACAAAATGAACATCTCTATTAGATGGATATGTTTCAGATGATCTTACAGCATAAACTTGGAAGTTGGCATAATCATTATTAGCCCAAGCATAATCCGTTGAATCTTCAACAGCAGAGTGAATACCGAACAAAGAAGCAGAAAGACCAACAAATGCTTTATCTAAAAATCCGGGTGAATCTGCAAGAGGCTTTTTCGGAAAGATGACTTCTGCCTCTAATGTCATACCTGTCTGGGAATCAAATCCGTCCAGACTTGGATCTGTGCTTCCTGTAATATATGAAACAGAATCAGAGTTTGATGGATCTGGATGTTGATATACGGTTGCGTCAAAGTTCAATATGCTGTTGAAATCAGCATATGTTTTTCTAATAACTTTAGGTCTTGCAGATTCTGATAGTTTAATGACACCATTATCCGCATACATATTCAAAGAATATAGATCGTCATCAACACCATAACATCTAATAAGGTTTCTGATTGCTTTCTCAGTTCCTTTAGATTTATTTATAAACAATAAGTTATTGTAAATATTTGTGTATATCTGGTTTTTAATGTCTGATAATTTCTTTTCAAACTCTCTATTATCATCTCTGTTAGCCAAAGATTCCAATAAATCAGCATCAGCAAATATTTCAGGTGCGATAAATCCGTGACTTTTCAGAAGTCTATCAGCAAATGGTAAAGGTTTATTTGTGCTACCACTAACAGATCCACTTAAATATACTTTGTCTTTTAGGTGTGGAAGACTTTTTATTTGTAAAGAAAGTTCATCAAAATAACTTGACATAATCTGTGTTAATGCCAACGTTGTATTTCTTTGTCTATCTTCGTCTTGATCTATAATCCATCCCGGCAATGTATTGAACATAAATGATGAGTTTCTTCCATCATATTCACGACCTTTATTACTTGCCTCTTCTTCATACATAACAACATTTGGGTGATTGCTATATACGATTGGATCTTTAAACTCTCTTTCTGCCGCATTAGATAAGACCATAGCAGATCCTGTTGATCTCATACCTGTAGAGTAGTTCTTGATAATACCGTTTGATATACGACCAGAATAATCTAATGCTACCGCATCTAACGAGGATGTAGTTGTGATACCTTCATTGAACTTATAATAAACACCTAAATCAACAGGATTTTCTGATCCAGTAAACTTTGAATCAGTATTTCCATAGTCAGAGTTGGTTCCTCCTCCAACTTGTGTAAACCAGTATCTTCTAATCTGCTGAGATGTTCTTGAAGACTTCCAAAATCTGAACTCATCCATATATGATCCAGATAATGTCCCCCAACCGTCAGTTGTCATACCAGAAAAATATAATCCCGGAGTAGGTGCTGTTCTGTAAGCCCCGATATTTGCGTTAAGAGGCAGTGTATCAACTGATCCGATTTGAGATCCAGTTATAACTGTTTCAGCGAGATTGCCATTGATGTATAATTTAAGAGATAAGTTTGATCCTGTTGGATCATTTTTCATCACAAAAGAATAATGATTCCAGTTAGATAAATCAATACCAAGAGTTCCGCTAAGAGCAGTGCTACCAAGTCCAGCACGAAAGACACCGCTTGATCCAGAAGCATATGTTACATAGAATATGTTGTCACCAAGATATGCCCCATTTGGATTCCCAGACCCATCTACATCAAAGATACTCTCAACCAGAAGTCTTCCGAATGTTTGAGAAGATCCGGGAGTATACTCAAAGGACTCATTCCAAATATCAAAGTAAGCGTGTCCCGGAGATGCTTGACTCTTAGATGGTTCTGTTTGTAGTTTTAACCAGAATTCTACTGTATTACCAGTAGTTCCATCAATAGTAAGATTTTGTTGCTGTCTTATTTCAGCATCGTATACATTAGCCTTTTGTTCTTTGAACTTATAACTAATAGGCTTTTCATAGCCAGATCCAGAAGCATATGCTGGAATAGCGGGACCGTTGGGACCACCTTTAATACTAATATATTGTGGTGCTGATGATTTCTTATATACAACGTCACCAAAAGCAGTTCCATCTACTGTTGCGGATGTAGATCCCCAAGCGTGACCGATTTCAATATATCCGTTTGTTCTTGGATATTCATTTTCAAAAATATAGTTGTCAAAATATGAAGCAGAGTTGTGCCAATCCAACTTTTCTTTTTGAGATCCGTCGTATGGATAAAATCTATAAATATTTTCTATTGCTTTTGTATAATATTCTCTTGCTGATCCAAATCTTGCGAAGTTTGCTGGGTTGGTATAATCTACATTTGGAACAAATCTATCTTTATCTTTAAGAAAAGATCTAACATAACCGGGAGATTCAATCTCTCTACCGACTTCGGACATACTGGACGAAGGTAAAACCTTGTTTGTTTTTGTTGCTCTATAGCCTGTGGTTCCTTTTTTAAAAAGATTACCAATGCCTTTTTTATCAGATCGTCTTACCATTATTCCTCAACCCTAAACTTAAAAACTTCTTCTTGCTCTTTATAAGAGTTATTCAAATAATACGCAAATCTAACTCCATATTCATATCCAGACTGTAACAAACTCATATCAAAATCAAAGTAGTTACCAGAAACATCATATGACAACCTTGTGTAAGATGCTGGTGTTCCAGATGATTGTGGTGAAACTGATGAACCAGTTCCATATGGAATTACTACATAATCATCACTTATGCGATATACGCTATAATAAGCATCCTCAACAGTCTCTGTTGGAAGTTCTGCCTGTGCGACTGTATAAATATTTGGATTCCAGTTTTTCTGTCTTATGAATAATCTAAATCTTGCCTTTTCTTTTCTTGAATATGAAGGCTTAAGATTATCAACATTAGTTACATAATCTGGGTCTGGGTTATGTGAAGATGCTTGTAGTGATAAGACTTCTATAGCAGAACTCGTGTGATACGCTATAAGATCTTCATAGTGCCAAACTGCGTATACATCAGACAACGAATGAGACATAGCAAATGATGCTGTGTATACACCTGCTATTGCTCCAGCAGGTCCTATAGCAATACCACCAGTTACATTAACATCTCCATCTGCTACAACATCTCCACCAACTGGTAAAGAAAGTTTATCATAAACATTACCAGCAGAGTTTGAATATAAACTAACATTGATAGTATTCGTATCTGTATGAATAGAGTTATCCGGTATACTCTTCAACTGTCCTTTGACATAGTTGTAAAGATAAATCTTATTTAAGTTATCTTCTCCAGTTGCCAATGAACTGCTTTGATAAAAGTTGCCAGTGTCATCTTTCTGGGAAGAATCCCATCTTGCTTCTAAGTTTGGTCTAAGATAGAAATATTCGCTTGATCTTGCGAAGAACTTTTTAGTATAGTTTGATTTTGGTCCAGACTCATATCCTCCAGACATTAATAAAGCAAATCCATAATTGGTAGTTGCCCCTTCAAGCCACTTTTCTACTAAATCACTAACATCAACTGAAACGTTTTCTGTTCCATCTACAAAAGAAGCAGTGTAGGATGGGAACCCACTTGCGCTAACCATTTGAGAGATTTCCAAAAAGTCTCCACCCTCACTGGTCCAAGTTGTATATCCGTCACCAGCAGCCCCTCTTCTTACCCAGTTTGATCCTGTGCTCTGATATGTTAAATCAGAATAGTTTTCCATATCTAAGCCTACGCCCTCTTGCCAAGAAGATGACACAGCCAAGATAGACATTGTAAAGTTTTTAGGAAGAGTAAATGCGTGAGGAGCATTATACATATTTAAATACCAAGATACATTTCCACTTGCCGGAATTAAGCCTCTTGTTCTATCATTGTTAATAGAATCTGTATCAAACTGAACTAAAATCCTTGATTTTTCAGTATCAACTCCTGCTGATGAAGACACTTGACCGTAGATATAAAACGCTTCCAATACATCGGAAGCACCCATATTGGAGCCTGTTCCTCTTGTGACAAGATTTGCTTCAAATGCATCTGTGATTGTGTTATCAGAAGTAGCGATATATCTTTTAATAGCCATTACTTAACAGTTCCTCTTATATCCGTATCTGGAAACTTGATTTCAAAAATAACATCTTCTGGAGCCAATATCATTCTTCCATCTGCTGTTGTATATCTATCCAAATCAAAATCTACGGATGAATACAAAGAGCCATATTTTCTCACTACTTTTATCTTGACAACATCTAGCAAACCATCTACTTCCTTAAGGGCTTGAAATATATCTCCGTATCTTATTGGTTCAGATATGTTAAACTTTGTTGATGTCATTCGTTGTATGATAGCCTCTGTTGCATCAGAAAGAACTTTAAACTTATTCGTATCTGAATCGGCTACAACATCAAATTCAACACCAACATTGACTATTTTTGCGTCCATAATGTCAATAGTGTCGTTTAACATTTTATAGTTTGTAATCCAAGTCTTTAAGTTCTTTTTTAAAGTATCGGTTGATTGTGTTAAAAATCCGTTGACATCTTCTGATACAACATATAAATTAATATTTCTTTTAAATGAGTTTAAGTCTTGGGCAATGTTTGCTCTTTTAACTGCTCCAAACTTTGGAGGCATATTGTAGATCATTGATACATAATCTTCTTTTGTTACTGCCCTATTTTGAGATGCGTAGTTTCCGTATGCTCTATATTTAATCTCTTCAGAGTTTGGAACACTGATGTTTCCGACGATTGGCTTTTCGTTTTCAAACTCCAATGAAGAAACAACATTTCTAACTTTATCCGAATCAAGTTCATTAACATTACCAAAATCGTATTGAGTGTCAGAAGCAGATGCCAATGAGTTTGTTGCCAAGTTTACGTTATTTTGCCCATTAACCCTGTAAATAACTTGAAGAGTTGTATTTGATGGAGCAACACCTAATGTGTCTGTTTCTATCAGATTGGTTGGGTCAAAACTTTGATCTGTGACATATCCTCTACCGTGAACACTTAATACAACTTTGCTTGGATCAGAGATTTTTTCATTAGTTAAGTTTGTTTCAGAGCCATATCCAAACTGAATAGTTGTTACTCCACCAATAGTCTCAGAAATAAATCTTCTTGGAACACCATATGGTTGCATAATAAATGGAACTTGATTTTTATCGCTTGAGTTATTTACTATTGGTCTGTAAATAACATCTTGGCTTAAATAATCTACTTCATAATATTCATTACCTTCATTATCAATTACGGAAATGATTTCTGAAATATTATTTCCAGCAAGTTGAAACTTTGGAAACCTTTGATATTCTCCAACGTCAACAAATTCTACTGCTATATCTCCAGAAATAATCTGACCATATGTTTTTATCGCATATCTTGTTGGGACACCAGTTGAAGAGTCAACTTCAGCGACTACTACTTCATTATTTTGGTTTGAAAAATCAACATCTTCATTTAAAGTAAATGTTGTTCCACCTTCTGATGTAAATTTTGTGCCTCTTTTTAGGATAGGAGCGTAGTTTAAATCAGGTCCTGTGCCAGATGTTACAGATGGAACAAGAAGATATAAAGTAACTTCTCCACTTGATACTGGTATGCCATTATATTTATATCCGAGTTGCTTTGCTAATCTGATTACGTTATTATATTCTATTGCGGAATCAAGAAAAGCCTCGTTTGCTGAATAATCTACATAGAAAGATAGAATATCTCCTACATAAGCAACTGTATCCAGCATAAGAGATCCAAAAGACGCTTCACTAAAATCTTGGAAGTTGTCTGGGTAATATCTTTTTGCGTAAGAAACGAGATCACGCTTGATTGTGGCGAACTCTCTACTGGTATAGTTGATTGGGACTGTCTTTTTCTTATCAAAAGGCACGTTATTGTTCTCCTTAACTTGTAAATAGTCAAAAAAACAAATGTTTACCTACAATGTGTAAACAATTAATATCCACTTGAAACAGATACAGACAACACATCGGAAGCGTTGAGGGGTTTTATGAAATAAGTAACTGTCACTTTCAATCTTCTGTCTTCAAAAAACTCTGAATTTGTGTCAAAACTTTCAAACTGAATGTCCTGAACTGTAATAAATGGAAGGTATTTTGCTGTTTGAGAATATATTCTTTGCTCTATGTTCTGATACAAAACTGGATTGTCTTGCTCAAACAAAAATGTATACATACCTACACCGAAATCTGGAATCATCATCCTTTCTCCCGGATTTGTAAGGATTAACATTTTAAAGTTCTGCTTAACGACATCTCTAATGGTGTCAAGCATCTTATAACCATCAATAGGATCAAGCGTCAATGGTAATAATGGAGAATATTTCGCCATTTTTATGGTGCTCCTTTAATACTTGTTTTGGCTATCCCAGATGGTCCACCCTGCTGTTTAATAGAATCAGGCTCTTGCTTGTATGCTTCGTTGCCTTTTACATCTCCGACCATTTTGATTTGATCAAATATTGTTTTTTTAGTTCTATCAAAAGCATTATTTACCCTTGGGGAAGAGACAGCCAAGATACTATAAATAGACATTGTGTATAATATTTTTGGAACTGAGAAACAATATTTGTAGATCAACTGAAAATCATCAGAGTTAATCATATCTTTTAGAAGATTAAAAGTTATTGTCTGTATTCTTTCTTCAAAGAAAAGATCTCCGATCTTTCCTTGGACGGTTCCATTTGTATATGAGAAATCTTCATTATTAATACCGTGGACTATTTCATACAATCCTTTATCAAAAGTGACCAATCCCCCTTTATCTTGAGGTAAATATCCTTCATCCCAGTTGGCTATAGAAGTAGATCTTTCTATTAAGGGGAAAATATAAGAAATTCTTTCTTCATCTTTTCCATCCGTTGCTGCTACTTCATTTTCTATTAGTCTTATGCTTTTTTCTCGCTTTATTGTATCTTGTATTGTTGTTTCTAAACTTGATATATCTTTTTTTGTTGCCCCATCAAAGAAACCATTATTCAAACTACTATTTGCTGCGTTTCCGTAAAACAAGGTGAACATAACGCTTTGTATTTCTTTTAATGTCTGGTTTGGTTCCATTATATATATATTTCCATTATCACCAACAATGCTATCACCAGTGTAAGCATATCCATAACAATGCCTTACGCCTATTCTAATATCTTTAAATAAACTCTTAAGAGGAACATTGACAGACTTATCCGCATTAGTTTCTGATTTTAGTTTATCTATATAACCAGAAGTAAATCCATAATCCGCTGTTATTTCAAATCCATAAATTCCAAGATCTTGATAAGTTAAGCCGAGATACATATTTTTTAAAAACTCTCTCATTTTCTCGGCACTAAGTTTGCCGTTATATCCGTTTAACTTTCTTGCTTTTATGAGTTTTTGATTATAAAGCGGCTCTCCTTCATCCCAATCAACCAATTCATAATAATATTGATAAAAGAACTTACCGTCTTTAAACTCATTTATTCTTTCTGCCGAGCATATTGAACTTATGCCAATGTCTTTATTAGAAACAGAGTCGTAAATCTCCAAAATATTTGGATATGACAACAGCGTAAGTGGATTGATCTGTTCTATTCTCTTCTTTCCAGATATTACTACACCATTGTCTTTTAGTTCTGTTTTATTAAGTCTATCTTTTACGAAAATAACGGCAGACTTATAATATTGTCTGATAAAATATTTTGTAGCATCTTTCCAGTTGTTAATATTAACCTCTTTAGCGAGAGAAGCATCATATATTTTTCCGGGAGAGTTATATTTTGTATTTTCAGGACTGTTAAACTCCCACTCGGACTTGTTTGATATAACTCTGAGAACTGCTTCTTTAAAGAAACTGGCTTGAGATGACGATACTTTCTGACTCATAAACAGTTCCATTTCTTTTACAATAACATCAATCAAAGAATAGTCGTCCATAAAGAAATCAATAGGAATCTTTGAAATGACAAATATTGATTTTACAAAGAAGTCTGCGACAAACATTTGAACTGTTGCTGTAATTAATCCTTCCAACATAGCGTGATGAGGCATACCCAGTTCTTCGCTGTTTGGATCGTAATATTGTGAAAAGTCATAGTTTTTCTTTATTATTTCCTTTACAAGAGGAAAGTTAATCATACCAAGCGTATCTGATGATGTTGATGAATCTGTTGGTGTAAAGTCAATATTTTCTATTTCTGATCTGTATACTTTTAACTCTCCTAGCAAAGAGAATAGGGCTGTTAAGCCACCAGCCAAAGGAATCCTGTCAGCGGCTGAAGCATATGATGATTCGTTTATTTGATCAAAAATGCCAACATCAAAGAATTTTAATAGTTCTCCTTCAGATATTGCTGACCCTATTTCTCTAAACATACTTTCGTATATTGAAAAGAATATATTTTTTGCTGCGAGTTTTTTCATTTGCTCTGTTGCTGTATCATCTTTTATGATTACCTGTGTTTGTTCTCCAAGATTAGTTTCTTGACCAAGACCAAAGTGATTTAAAAGAAGACTTGAAAAATATTGAGATTGCTCTGAATAGTTCTGATCATCAAATAAAGGGTATTTATCTAGCAGTTTTTCTTGTTCTTCGGATATACCTCCAACAGTTGTTGGGCTAATATTAAAGTCCCCAAGTCTGTTATCTTTTACAAAGATATTAAAGTTGTCTGTATAAGTAAGTTTTCCGTTTTTCTTAACAGGTGGTTTAAGAGATAAAGTAGTCAAGTTATCTGCGTTGACTTGCATTATAAAACCATTTTCGCTTTTAACGGAAATAATAGACTCACTTATACCACCAATAGCATTTGTATCTACATCATTTACTATTCTATTTTTTAAGTTTGGCAAATATGGAGCCAATGCAGCAGCAACAAACTGCGGAAATGCTGTTATTTGCTTAAGGTTTGGATCTTCAATGATTAAACCTCTTGTTGAACTACCCCTTGTATACGCTCTACTTTCTTGCGTAAGGGCTACTTCAATCGGAAGAACAAGAGATGTTGCTGCTTTTTCAACAGCATATTCCATTGTTGGGGTGTTGATCTGTGACATCAGCCCAGAACTACCTTTTCCATCTGAGAACAATGCTGGCAATTGGGTAGAAAGGTCATTGTGCCTTCTAATGATGTCTGCTAATGTTTTATATTTTTCTACATCTGTTCCTTCAGCACGAGCAGCAATTTTGTCAGCATCGCTTACAATACCGCATTTTTCTTCCAAAATACCTTTCGTATCTTCTAATATGTCTCTGCATATTTCTGGATCTTTAAATTTTGTTGCGATGTCTTTTTCAATCTCGTCAATAATCTCTATAGGCATTTGCAAGCCCATACAAGTAAAGAAGTCTTCTATCTTTGATTTTGATGGCATTTGCTCTTGCAAAGTAGGATATTCTGCTAATATTTTTTGAATGTTTTGGTATACTTCAATATCAGCAGATCCATCAAAAAGATCTAAAACCTCACCAGAAGTCAGACTATTTGAAACATTACTTAAGAAAGATTGTATATCTTGCTCTGAAATACCAGTTACTCCACAAGCATCAAAGAACTGACTTTTCTCATTTGGTCCTACTCCTGTTTTATCAAGAATATTGTTGAGATCTTGACCTCCATAATCTTTTAGATTTCCTTGTCCCGGAGGACATTGAATATCAGGACAAGTAAGTAATGCCTCCAATAATGCGGCAATGAGTTCCAACAATAGTTGCGAGAGAATAAACTCAAGAAGTTTCATCAACGCATCAATCATAAACTGTAATATGTTAGTGGTTGGCAATCTAATAAAAAGATCTGGAACTTCTAAACAGAAAGAACAATATAAGTCTGCTGCGTCTACAGTGAGTGGCTCAGTGCTAATATCAGCACTTGGACCTTTCATTTGTAATATTTCGTCTTTTGATTTTCCCTGAAGGGCTGCGGAAGGGGATGCCCCGACAGATCCTCCAGATGCTTTCATTTCAAAGTTCGGAAGAGTAATATCTTCAATTCCAGCAATATCTATGAAACATCTACAAAGCGTATTGTATAAAGTTGGAACATCTATCATAGATGTAACATATTTGTGTAAATCATCTAAATTTACAACTTTATTTCTAATATCCCTTAATGCTGTTGCTGAAGTTAAAAAGTCTCCCACATATTCTTGTATCCTATCTCTCTCTTGTGTAAGATTGAAAAGAATATCAAGATTTTCATATACATTTTGTTCCCCATTTAAATCAACTACTGTTTTAAATAAAGCATCTCCTCTTCCAGAAGGAGGCTTGGGGCAAGGCGGTAAGAATGATCTTAAACTAAACTCAAATGCTCCAAGATCAAATCGTGGATCAATATCTAACTGCTGATCCAAACGAGAAGCAAGCCCTTCTATAATAGATGAAAAATCTGGTCCTACAAAACTCGGAGGAGCACAGCGATTGGATGGATGGTCAAATCCTCCATCACCAAAAGATTTTTGAACGATTTGTGGTTTTGGTTCTGGCAAATATTCATTTACCAACTTTTGCCAAGTAAGGGTGGGGTTACGGAGTTGGCGATGATAATAGAATAAAGCCATAGTATTTTTATCAATAAACGGACTTAAGTTGCTTATTGTTTTAAATCCTATTGATAATAACTTTTCTTCAGAACCCTCTTCTTTGTACGAGATATATACGACTTTATATTCGTCCGTAAACCCAACATCAATAACGTGGTTCCCCGGCTTTTTGAGGTCATATCCATTTAATAATATTAGTTTTTTAATATAAATGTCTATGCTTTCTAAACGTTGCGCTTCTTTGATTATATTAAACCCTTTAAGGGCAAAGTTTGAAGCAAACAACTCAATATAAAGTTTATTTAAGCCAAATACTGCTTGCTCTAAATGCTTTTGATAAAAACTCGCATCCAAAGAAATAACTTTATCGGTTTGCTGCTTTAACTCTTGTAGATTATCTTGCTCAGTCGGGAACCCATTAAGATAAATTCCCCCAACTTTAACCAACATCTTAACATATGAGCCGGGACGCAAATCTATATTGTAATCAACATATTCTGTTGCTAAGTAAGTTTCTGCTAACTTATCAATATCTGATGGCTGATATTGTTTATTGTAATAGTCCAGTAACTTTACAATACCTTTCTTTACTGCTTCTTTCTTTTTACTATCTAAATCTGCTTTATCTGTAATACACTGATAAGGCAATACAACAGTGATATAGTAATTGCCTTCTTCTCTGTGGTAATAAGGCTCCCTATTTTTCCACCAAGTTGGAACCAGTGCCCTTGCCATTTCAGACATTGGTAATATTTCTGTTTCTCCTAAAGTATATCCTTCCTGCTTGAATTGATCGTTGAAAAACTTTGGATAATCAATGGTCAATATTACTGTTTTACCTTCTGAATCTACAACTGGTGTTGTTGGAGGATTTAAAGTTACTAAATCTTTTGGCTCAATATACCCTATTTGACCTTCTCGTTGTGATCTGAGGTCTACAACTTCTACTTTATTGTATTGCCCTTTTCCATTGACAGACTCTTGAATCACTCTTACAAGAGTTAAGTTGTCTAAATAGCCAATATTTTTTGCTCTTGGTCCCGGTGCTTCTTTGAAAGCAACCGTTTTTAATCCTTCTTTTGAGAATACTATACTTGAAACAGATTTAGGATCTTGTCTTGCGTCAACTACCTTTTGTGCTTCTAAATATATTTCATTTGGAAGGACTTGACCTACCTCGCTTTCTCCAGTTACCAAAAATGGAAACTCTGAAAAATCTATGCTTGGACCTGTGTCCTTTACCACTGCTTCTGCATATGCAACTTTTAAACTCTCGTTATATACATTTCCCTTGGAAGCCAAAACTAACTGGTCTATATCAAAACCAGCAGCCTCATATTGTGAGGCTTCTCCGTTTGGAGTAAAAACATTTCTCCTCACCATATCTGTGATTAGTTTTGCTTCATCTATTTCTAACTCAAGAACATAACGAAGTTCAGCATATGGAACACCATTATCATCAATATCTATACCAATCCAAGGTAAACCCGCTGATCCATTCCAATTTTGTCCCGTCTTATATCCTTTCCAAGTTGCAACGTGAGATAAGGCAACATCTCTATAGGCTTCATTACTCTTAAAAGAGTATAACTCTTCTTGCGCCTGAAGCCATCCCGCTTTTGCTAATGTATTATTGGTAGAATATAGATTATTTTGATCTGCTAAAGCAATTCCATACCCAATATATTCTTCTGTAATAGAAGGATATATTTGGATACTGTTAACCCAGTCTGGTGTTGCCGTATTTTCCTGTAATAAAACTTCTGGATTATTTTGAATTTCTGTTTTAAATTGATTTAAACTTGATTGAGAATCTGAATCTATGATTCTTTCATATCCAATGGCGGCAAGTTTTTCTTTACTATAAGACCATACTGGAAACTTAAAATCTGTTGTTCTTGAAGTATTGGCAAGTTTGGTAAAATTGCTTGTTGTTTTTGCACCTTTTGGTATTTTTTTATAAAATCCAGCACAAAACCAGTCTGAGAACGACTTCATATATGTCAAGGGATCGGTTATTTCGTATATTCCTCCGGCATCCCAATTTTTTAGATACTCTTCCCACTTTTTACCATTTACATAATGTTTTTCAATGTAATACTTTGAACCAGTATCATCAAAATACTGTTGAAGATCTTCTAAGTTTATAGTTCCTTCAAAGCCTTTTTCTTCCAGTTCTTTGACCAAGAATCCAGATCTTTTTGGATCATATTGGTTAAGCCATTGAGAAGTCGTTGCATTTCCGCCATCACCATCAGATGGATCTGAGTATCCTTCAAAAGCCATACCTAATTTTGCAAGAGATTTCATTACTCTATATGCTTTAATATTCTTCGGTAAGAATATCAAATCTGCACCAGCATATGCTGTAAGGTTTGATTCGTCTACATCTTGAACTTCCGTTTTTGGATAATATCCTCCTAAAACATTTGTAAATCCAAGTGTTTTTAAATCTTCCGGCTTAACTATTGGCGAACCTTGTTTTGTGGGATCTTGTTTGCCGAGAGAAGTATTATCAACCGCACTAATAATAAACTTTAAAGGATCTGGCTCAAATCCCTGTCCGTCTTTAGCCTGAACTGATTGTGTATATATTCCTCTTGCCTCTGTCGCAGTAATCTTAGGCGCAACGTTGATAATATAACTCCATATTTTTGGCAATGAAGCATCAACAGCGGTATTTGGTGCAAGACCATATGCGAGTGCTGCTGCTAAATCGCTTGTGCTTCCAGCGGGAAGAAGATTGAAAGATGTAATAAGATTTGATGTTTTAAAATCTTTTTGTTCTTGTGTAGTTGCTGGACCTTGATCGTAATACCATTTGCTGTTTGCCTTTGGACCAACCAAATAACGAAGTGCTCCATTTTGACCGATATTAGTAGACAAAAAGTTACTAAAAACTTTGTCTGATTTTACTCCGTCAAAGCCTTTATTATATGGAGGAGTAGATCCACCGAGATACATCGCAGTTTTTGAACCGGGGTTCCACATTTTTGCGTGTGTTTTCGTTAATGGCTGGTGGATATCATCATAGAAAACATTTTGTGTCCCAACCTTAACATCCTTTTCCCCAATAACATTTCCACCATTAACTGTTTGAGATATTGGATCTACTTTGGCGTTAAACCAATTGGTAAAAGTGCCTGTCTGACCAGAACTCTCTCCGAATGTGCCCCTTAAATATTCATATAAATTTGCTCTATAATAATCAGGATTATTAAGTCCAAGTTTTGTTGCTATTTCTATAGGAGTTCCAAGGTTTTGTCCCGTCGCAGCATCAATGCCATTAAAATTTTCAGTTTTACCAAAACGTGGGAAATATAAATTGCCTTCTGAATCAGTGCTTGTGTTGACAAGCGGGTATCCAAAATAGTGATATCCAAGAGCATATCTGATTGCTTTTGGAATAAATGCTCTACTAACAAGTTCGGCAGCCTGTGCCGCATTCATTTTTAATAAACTTTCCAATGATACTTGGTATTTAACATTTCCTTCACCAGTTTTTGATTTCACAAAAATATGCCCATATGCCTCATTATCCATTAAGGGCAATCTCATTGAAACACTTGATTTCAACTTAATATTATTATTAACTGGGACTTTAAAATATAAATCTTGGCTCATTTGAATATGCTCTAATTAGTGTAGTTGTGATCGCTCAATATTGATCTTGAACCCCATTTCTTTAAATATGAAATATTAGTCATAACTCCATTAATAGTTTCAATAATTTGCGATGGAGCATCAATAACGATTGTTTTTATATTCTTTATTCCTCCTGCAATAGCAACCTCCGGGGAAGGATAGGTTATCAATGGAGTTGGGATTCCCGCTACAGATACAGGATGAGTATGTGCTTGAAGCACAACATCAAAAGCAATCTGTGTCATCGTCATAGAATGCATTATTTGTGTCAGTCTCTGAATATCATCAATAATGATATTTAACACTTCCAATAGATTATCTCCCTTTACAAGAGGCTGCATATCAGAATCATCATTTCCAGCAATCAGTTGGATACCAAGAGTGGCATTTACCTTTCCATCTCTTGAGTTTGTATCATCTGTTTTTGTTATAAGTTTGATGCTTTCTCTTGCTACAACCCTAACATTATCTGCTTTGATTCCTATACCAGATCTATGAGGCGGGTTGCCGTGAATACCGGGGACAATACCAAAGTTTCTATCAATATCTGTTTTTTGACTTATATATATTCTGGCTGCATCACTTTTAAAATCATTGTTTATGTATAATGGAGCATCATTTTTATCTACTCTATCTGTTTTAGCACCACCACGACCAACACACAAATCTATAGAAGCAGCGTGGCTTGCTCCAGACCCACCGTGTCCAGAAAACACACCAGCAGGTCTATCTCTGCCCAAAACAATCCAACTATTATTTTCTCCCTTAAATACAGTTTCGCAATCAGATTGAATAAACTCTGGAATTGATTCTACTTTTTTTGTTCCGCCAAAGCCTTCATATTTCGCTCTTTCCTCTGGGGTTAGAGAGTCAAGTTGTTGTCTTACTCTCTGAGGAATATTTGAAATATCGCTTTTTTTCTTACTATTTCCAGCCATTTAAACTCCTACGCAATTTTATTTGATACAGAGGATGGGTTTGGTATTTGTGTAAACTTACCTTTTGGACTTGGACCATATTTATTTGTCAATCCTATTTCGGACCATTCAAATCCCACAACTGGATCTGCGTGATTTCCTTGATATAAAGATCCGTGAGCAACAATGTGATTTTCATCATAAGGAATGCCCCTTCTTTTGGATATGTCATTTAGCAAATCTTTCAAAGATGCCATCTGCTCTTTTGAATATGGTGCCCTATATCCTCTTTCACCACAATTATACTCTTTTCCATTTTTATCTTTAAATTTATGTTTATCCCCCGGAGGTCTACACCTTTGTAAATCAATCCCTATAGATCTACCATTGGCGTTTGGTATAGGACCGCCTCCTCCGTGATATGTTACTTTTGCTTCTTCTTCAAGTTGAAAAACAGTCCCATCTAAATCTATGTAATAATGTGATGATGCAGTTTTTTTACTCCAGAACTTCAAAGTTCTTTCTGCCGTGAAACCCGCCATTTGACCACCGTCGTGAATAACCATAAAATCTATTTCAAGTTTCCTATTTCCGGTGTTTCCAACTCCAGTAAGAAATCCAAGAAAACGAATATCTGCCTTGGCATAATCTGCTTTTCCAGTTGCAGCCCAATCTTTTGGGTTGCCACCAAACCCAGCGTTTGCATCAAGAATAGACCCAGCAGGTCCACAAACAGTTACAGTATTTTGTTGTGGCGGTGTTTTAGGCTGTGCTGCATAAGCACTGTTGGCGGCGAAAGATGGGAGAGGTGGTCCAGCAGCCGCATTGATAGGCTGACTTTGTGGAGGTAATACTGCTGGAACTTGAGTGCAAGTGATAGCAAAAGAATTTCTACCAGATGTTGTATTATTTCCATTTATTAACGTATCATTTGTTACTCTTCCTAAATATATTGGACCTTCAAGAGTATTACTATTTTGAAAGTCAACCCAAACCATATCTCCTTCTTGTGGAACATCTGAAGATATAGCCAGATCTTTTGCTAAGAAAATAGGATACATATTCACTATTCCGTGATCTGGACTTTCTTCTGTGAACTTTGGAAGAGTTTGAGGAATAGGAAGAGAACTATGAAGTTCAGGTATTCTTACTCTGATTTGTAAAAGTTTTGGGGCTTCAGATTGATTATTTTTTCTTATCACCTCATTTGAGACTGTAGCCCAGTTAGTTGGATCAACTGTTCTTTCATTTAAATATCCATCATTTCTTAAACAAATACCAATATATGGACCTGATCCTAAACTCGCATTTTCGGCATAAGAATTCTCTGTGCTCTTAATAACAGCATCCAAAGCCCTAACATTTGAAGGGTCAAAGTTCTTACCTACTAATGTGTCTCTAATAGGATTTAATAAACCGAACCCTATGTTTAGTATATCTTTTACATCCATTACCCATTACCAGCGTCTTTGATTAAATCAAAGATTTCGCTTTTATCCTCTTCAGATAAACCATCTTGTCCTTCAGTTTTCTTTTGAATAAGAGCACTGACTTTGACAAGTTGTTCGTTTGATCTCTGTAAAGTTTCTACATATTTAGCAGCGACAACACCGACTTTTTCTTTGCGTTCGTCGTCTTTTTTCATATATTCCATCAACTCCATTAGCAGAGTTGTGGTAATAGCCCTGTCGCTTCTTATGTTTTTGATTGCTTCGTCAATATATGTTTCCAAGTCTTTCATAGCAAAAATAAATAGTTAGAGTTAAAAAAAGTATTATAAATCGCCACGATCCCATCTTCTTTTGAATACTTTGTATTTTACTCTCATTTTATTTAAGTTGTTAACGACTTGTTTTGTATTGAGACCTGTGATTTCTCTGATATAAAAGTAGATTGCTTTTTTGTTGTAGATGTCTATACGGTCTGGGTTGGAAAATATTAGTCTGATTGCTTCATAGACTTTCTCTTCGTTGGGCTTCATACTGGATGTTTCCCAAGAGTTAACTTCTTCCCAAAAGTTCATCCAGAATTCTTTTTCTAATCTTTTTGATTCATATTCGTTTACAACAGTGAACTGTCTAATCTCAATGTTCTTTGGGATTTGATCTAGTTGAACTTCTCTTTTATTCTCCAAGGTTGTTTTCTTTACCTTGTGAATAAACCAGTTTTTGGTAATGACTGAGAAATAAGAAAAGGCTTTGGATCCTTTGTCTGGATCATACTTGTCCAAGATTGTTGTAAGCCAGATTTTACATTCGTCTTTTAGGACATCGATGTTGGGAAGGTTTGTGAACTTGTAAGTATAGATAATCTTATCGACCATTTCATTGAATGCTGGCTCAATAAACTCTACATAAAGTTCAGTTCTTATTTTGATATCAGTAGTATTAGCATAGTTGACGATTGCGTCTTCGTGCTCTTGGGTAAAGTATAGATTTTTCTTTTTTGGTTTCGCCATTATTCTTGTTCTTCATCTTCTAACAGCCCTTCATTGGTTAGTTCATAGATTTCTTCAAACTCTTTTATGTCTTCTACAACTTGCTTTGAGTGTTTAATCAAAGCACCAAGAGTTTCATCTCCATAATACATTTCCATAGCGTGTAACCCGTCCAAGTGATCAGAAAAGTTCTTTGCCGTTACCAATAAAGATCCGATACTATCTGAAACATAAAGCAGTTTAGATAGCATTTTTCTAATGTACCAAAGCAAAAGTCCGTTTAAAGCGACGGAAACTATTAAAAAGAAAATAAGTAAACTCAACCTGTGTAATCCTTTTTCATTTGCTCTTTGTCTTCACGAACTTGTTGTTTGGCGTCTTCAATGTGTTGCTTAACAACCTTACCAGCAGTGTTGGATTTTAGATAAATCGGCACCTCTGGTATTTTGTTTAGTGTATTTTGCTCTCCACAAGCCTCGCAGTCAGTTCTGTCTTCACTCATAGAGTGAAAAACTTCTGTAACGTCGCTACATTTCGAGCATTCATACACATAACTCGGCATTATTCGCCCTCTTCTGCTGTATCTTCGTTTCCAAGTTTAACAAGAGGAGGGTTTTTTACAAAGAGTTGTGCTTCGTCTCCTTCTTTGTCTGCTGCTGGAACAAACTCGAACCCTTTAATAACAGGAACAATGTCTGATTGCTCCAAAAGACTCTTTTGAAGAGCCATCATAACGGCTCCGACTGCTTGATCTGAAAGTTTCATAGTATTCTCCTACCATCTAAAGTTATTTTTATAGAATTCTACCAGTTTTGGTATCTCTTCGTTAAATGTTTTTTGCGGTTTCCACCCCAAAGAACGTAATTTGTCGTCATTAAGTGCGTATCTAACGTCTTGTCCTTCTCTTTTATGTCCTAAGTCAACATAATCAAGCCAGTTTGCTTCTTTGCCGTGAAAACATTCAATAATTTTCTTTACTGTTTCCCTGTTTTCTTGCTCAAAGCCACCGGCAACGTTGTAAATCTCATTTGTTTTCCCATTATTTATGATACTTATGACCGCATTTGCCGTGTCTTCGGCGTGTAACCAGTTACGAACCGGCTTTCCTTCGTCGTGAAGTCTAATCTTTTTATCTCGTTGTAATAGTTTAACTGATAATGGGATAAGTTTCTCTGGGTATTGGTATTCTCCATAGTTATTTGTTGGACGAAAGATAATGTATTCTATTCCATAGGTTCTTGCCCAAGCAGTAATAAGCATATCTGCTGCTGCTTTGGATGCTGAGTATGGATTACTTGGGTTTAGGTGGTCTGTTTCGTAGTGATCACCTTCTACAATGTCTCCATAGACCTCATCTGTGCTAAAATGGAACAAAATCGGGCGATTATCGACGTTATTTGGCTTTGCTTTGATCAAATCAAGGAGATTTTGAACTCCATTTATGTTTGATTTTAAGAAGTCTTTGCTGTCAATAATGCTGTTTCCAACGTGTGTTTCGGCTGCTGTATTGATCACATAGTCACAATCTGGTAGGTATTTTAGATCAGCGATGTCGCTTCGGATAAAATCAAAGTTATCTCCCCACTTTTCAAAGAAATAACCGACCAAATCTTCATTAGCAGCGTAAGTAAAGTTGTCGATACCAAGCACTTTCCAGCCTAAATCAAGGCATTTTTTAGTAACGTGTGAGCCGATAAAACCCAGACAACCTGTAATAACAACTAATTTCATTTAATATGCTCCTCTATCCCTAAAACATAATCAGAACAAACACCAGCAATGTTATTTGGTATGTTCCAGTTTGATCTTTCAGGCATAACACAAATAGACATTTCTGTCAAGTCTTTTCCGGGATAAGTCCAGATAAATCCATCGCTTGTTAATGTAGCATCGTCTGTGTCGTGAAAAAAACACCTAATATTATTATTGAGTAATAAATACAAAGCCTGTATGTTTTTGCAATGACACCAGAACTTATCGTTTTTTAAATAGTTTAATCCGATTTTGTATTCTGGTAGGTCGTGACCGAGATAAATGCTATCATCGATTAGCCAGACATCTAACTCAACATCAAACCCCTCTGTTATGGCTTCCATAATATAAGCAGGGTCATTTTCGTGGTTTTGATTTGGACCGTTTATGTTGCCTCTATGTGCTATTTTTATCATTTTTTATTTTCTAAATAATATTTGAGATCTTCTGGCGTTCCAAGTCCCCACATCTTATGAACATAGAATGGAATAAGAGTTTTTCCATCCCCAATCAACTCGTTATAAACTGGAGCGATATAAAACTCATTATTTACTCTAATATCTTTTTCAATCATTTGTTTTGCATACTTTACAAAATCTGATCCGTGTCTATACCAATAAATACCGCAAGTCGCAATATCAGAAATAGGCTTTTTCTCTGCTACCTCTGTGATAAATCCACGAGCATTTGTCTTTACAAAAGACCACTTAGGATGAACTGCGTTGAATGTAAAAACAACAGCATCAGCAGTGGTCATATTCTTGAGAGACAAAAAGTTTTGGGGATGATATTCAATAAACTGATCTGAGTTTGCAATCAGAAGATCATCGTCATCATCAATTAGTTCTTCGGCTAATAAAGCAGTACAAGCAGCACCTTCAGTTAGACCATCAACTACAACATATTTAAAATGGTCATTTGTGATTCTTTCTAAAGTGTGAAGAAGACCCTCGTATTTTTCAATATGCTCTTTTCTTACCAAGAAGATATATTCGCAGTCAAAATCCAAGTTTTCAACAACAGTTTGGATCATTGGCTTACCACTAACATCAATCAATGGCTTTGGAAAAGTATAGCCTTCTTTTGCGAATCTACTTCCTTCTCCTGCCATTGGAATCAAAACTTTCATAAATAAATCTCCTCACATTTTCTGTATATACTTGAGTTGCATTATCAACTTTTAGGACCGCACAACCAGTAGCATATGCTGCCTCTAACCCCTTTGGCGAATCCTCAACGATTATAACATCTTGTGGGTCAAAATTAAAATGTTTAATGATTTTATTATAGCCTTCAGGGTCTGGTTTTGGATTTTTTACATCTTGGTTTGTTACAAGCAAATCTAACTCGGACAATATACCTGCTTTATCAAGCATAAGTTCTGCTGTTTTCCTAATACTGTTTGTAAAACAAGCAACCTTAATATTTTTTAACTTAAGCCAAGAAAAAAGATTTGCTTTGGACATATCATACTCTGCTCTTTCCTCAATGATCTCAATCGTTTTTTCTTGTTTTAACTTGTTTATTTCTTTATGTATTTTAGGATCATCTTTGACTACTCCCATCTCCGCAAGTTTCTGTAGTTTGATGCTAGTTGGAAGACCATTGAATGTAGAATAGTGATCTTCTTCTGAAATCTGATAATCGCACAACTCTAAAAGAGCAGCATTGAATGCCGCTTTGTGCCAGTCACAAGCATCAACAAGAACACCATCCATATCAAAAATAACAAGTTTTAGGCTCACACTATTCCTCTTCTAGAAATATCAACCCCTGTCTCTTCCAAAACAGATAGTAGTCCATCTTTATAATCGGTCAAGTTCCATTTTCCCTTTACAACAGCAGTTGCGAAATAAGGATAGACACCACTATCCCAATGAAACTGTCCTCTTTTATTGTCACCTTCTTCCCAAGTCATACCTGTTTTTATTTTAAAGTAATCGCAAATCATTGATGAGTTTGCTTCAAACTCCCAAATATTGTTTCCGTATGTTTTACTATAAATGGTTTCTAACTTTTCTTTATTACAGATACTTGGCTGAATAGCAAACCTGAGATTTGTTGGATTCTCATAAACATCATTATGGCTTGTGTTTCTCTCAAGTGGGTGACTTTCGTGGTAACTTGCTCTTGCTAACTTGATAATGTCTATTTCTTCACTTTCAACAAGAGCAACGAGTTCTTTTAGTTTTTGCTCGTTTGGAGAATCATACAAAAACATATCTTCGTGATGAAAAAGAATAATATCTTCTTCTACTTGTCCTAAACAGTGAAGCATCCTTTTCTGATAAGGTAGAGAATCATCATATCTAATAACGACCCAATCATTATCAAGTTCTTCTGTTGATTGATCTGTGAAAAGATACTTTTTGTATCCTTTGAGATATTTTTCTGTTTGAGCAAATAGTGGTGCCCAAACATCTGAATAATCCGAATGTGAATAAAATACTAATGGGATCACTTATCTCACCTCTATGTTTTTAAACAATTCAAACTCTGTAAGGTCACGATAAGGTGGTTCTTCTGGAATATCTGGCATATGTTCTGGGTAGTTTTGCATAAGAGTTAAGCCTCTTGCTGCTTGTTCTGGGGTCATATACATATTCCACCCTTCTTCATCAATCATATCTTCGTGGTATTTCATTCCGTCAGTTCTTCCTTCATACCGACGAGCCTTCAGCCATTTCACTGCTTCGGGATCGTCAAGCAAAATCATTCCACCTTTACCAATCTTGAGATGCTTTTTGATATGAAATGAAAGACACATCATTGTGCCGGGAATATACATATTGGAAGTAAGCCTCTTTGCAGCGTCATAAATAGGAAATGGCTTGAGTTGATAAATACCTTGCCATTGTATGTCCTCGAAAACCAACTTTCCACCTGCTTGCATAACAGATTGAGGCGGAGAAAGATAAGTTCTTTTGGGCAAGATTACTTCTTTTCCTTCTACTTTATGCCATTTACAGGCAAGAAAAAGAGCATTTGTGCAACTATTCACCGATACTGCGTAAGGTGCGCCAGTATAGTGTGCAACCTCTTCTTCAAACATTTGTACTACTTTATATGGATTGTGTAACATTTATTTCACCCATGCCATTCCCCAATTAACTCTTCTATTGGGTATACACGTTTTTTTCAATTCTTGTACGATAGTCTCATAGGAATGATAT
>Ga0099849_1000199_pt1 | contig 26390 bp, 26 predicted proteins | sample CB_VirMetaG_4_FD_78177 | JGI IMG/M metagenome (GOLD analysis project Ga0099849, IMG submission 78177) | Freshwater to marine saline gradient viral communities from Chesapeake Bay - CB_1508_1M Viral MetaG | ecosystem: Environmental > Aquatic > Marine > Coastal | place: USA: Chesapeake Bay... | reverse complement strand
TGAATCAATTACAATGTTTGCGCTTGATATTGCACTTGCATTAATTGACCATCCTGCTACAGCACCAGCATTATCTGTATTAAATACAAGCTGATCTTTTGTACAAGTTGTTATATCATCTCCTTCTCGAGAAATATATAAACCAAACTTGCCTCCTGTATGTCCAAGATTTGTATTTGTACTTTTTCCTATTATAATTCGATTAGCCATTTTATGTCCATAAACTTGCGTCGTTCATTTTTCCATACTGACAGGGAAGGCGTAGTACAATAAACTTAAAATTAGTTGCAGTTCTGCTTACTCCTGCACCTCCGCCAGTTACGGTATCTACAGACTCTTCAAACTTTATTGGATTTATATTGGTTGTTGTTACTTCGTGCATTCCTGCTCTTTCTTGATACCTTTCTTCTTCTGAACCACTATTATAACTTTCAATAGTTCCTTTTTTATCATCCATTGAAACACACAAAGGTATATACCCAAGTGTTCCTTTTGTACTAGACCAGTTTATTCCTGTAGTAGAAGCAGCACTACCTCCCGCATATGTCATTCCACTTCTTACTGAAGTTGAATCAAAAATTAAAGGCTCTGTTGGACTTAATACATTATCTCCTGGTTGAGATACTTGGAGTCCAAAATCACCCCCTCCGATATTACCTATTATTACTCTATTTGCCATTAGTCTGAAATTAAAATCCTTTGATTAGTTGAATCAATTACAATGTTTGCGCTTGATATTGCACTTGCATTAATTGACCATCCTGCTACAGCTCCTCCAGTTTGATTTGGAGAAGAAGCAACTGTTCCGTTTGCTTGACTGTTTGCACTATTTGCCGTAGTATGTGCATTAGCTGCGTCACTTGCTGCATTAGCTGCTGAGTTTGCTACATTATTTACTGAGCTTGAAGTAGCTCCACCTGCTGTTGTAATTGACCCAATTGATATTGTTCCTTTAAACCCTGCATTACCGTTTGTGTCTAGATAGAACTGATTTGCTGAAATAAATCCATCTGACCCTAGTAATAATCCTCCAGTTGTTAAATAAGTTCCATTTCCTGAAGTTGATGTGCCTGTTGTATAGTTTCCAACTATAGCTCCACCTGCTAAATGATACTGAGTAATTGTCCATCCACCTACTCCACCACCTACTATAGTAGATGAAGTATTAACTGCGCCATGAGTTACTTTTGAGTCTGCGGTACTTTGGGCTGCAGCTGCTGAGTTTGCTGCATCACTTGCTGAGTTTGCTGCATTATTTGCTGCGGATGCTGCACTACTTGTAGCAGTGTTCATAGCGGCTGTATTAGGGAACTCCGCAATCTGTCCTATTGTTACAGTTGCAGCTGATAGGTCTCCTTTGAAGAAAGCATTTCCTGATGTATCAATATAAAACTGATTAGCATGTATAGAGCCAGCACTATTAAATGTTATTCCTGACCCTGAAGTATATCCTGCTGTGTCTTTTGTTCCACTGTAAATTGCTGAAGAATCAATAGTCCACCCACCAACAGACCCTCCAGTTTTTGCACCGTTAGATAGTATATTTGTATTTGCAGCTGTATTTGCTTCTGATAAAGTAGCTTTTGAATTAGCTGTATTTTGAGCAGCTGAAGCTGCAGCTGTTGCTCCTACTTCTGCTTCAATATCAGAAGCTGCAGTAGCACCTATTTGTACTGATTGTCCTATAGCTAGTGTTCCATTTGCACTATAGAACTTAATAAACTTGTTTCCTGAATCCTGTCCAATATTTACATTACCAGCACCGTCAAAGTATACTCCTAAGTCTCCATCTGCAAAAGTTGTTTTATTTGCAGTTACAAACTTACCATTGTCTCCACTTGTTCCAAGTTGAATTGTATTTGCTATATTTGCTCTATTTGTAAATGTAGTATTTGCACTTAATCTGTTAGCTGCTAGTGTTCCTTCAACGATTACTGAACCATCAAAAGTTTCTACTACTAAAGCACTAAAGTTTGCTGCTGTTACTGAACCTGCTGAAGATACTGCTGAGCCATTATATACTCTTGTTCCAGCGGAATCTGCTGAATTATCTGTAACTGTTACTCTATCATTTGGTCTTAAAAATCCATCAGAAGATGACTGTATTACTGCGTTTGCAACTGCAACTGCGGATGCATTATTTAATGTTCCTGCAAAGTTCACTGCTTGTGCAGCACTGATTTCTGTAGTTGTTGATTCTTCGAAAGTGAATATTCCTGAGCCTCTAACTCCATCTGTTCCTATAGACCCTGCGTTAACTTTTACAAATGAAAGTGTTTTTGTAGCAACTGTTGCACCACCGTTATTATCAATAATAGGAATAGTTACAGTACCTGTAAGAGTTGCACCACTTCCGATTGCTGAGTTTGAGTTTAAAGAAACTACTCCACTTGCTGATACAGCTGAACTTACATTTACATCTGTTCTTGTTCCATATCTAAAACTATTTGCAGTATAAGGAGAAGTTGCATCATAAGTATATGCCTGACTTCCTTTATATACTGTTGGACTTGAACTAAAAGTTGTAAAATCGCTGATTGTTCCGCTACTATTTGCATCAAAAGCGTGTGATTCATTTGTAAAAACTACAGTATATGCATCTACTCCTGGTGCTCCATCGTCTCCTCCAATTGATTTAGATAATGATTGTACTTTTGTAAATGTAAACTCATTACCATCACTATTTTTGACTGTAATAGTATAAGTTACTTTTGCATTATCTGCAGTCATAGAGCTGTGATTTGCAAATCTTCTTGTGTATGTTGAAACAGTACTTGCACTTCCTACAGTAATATTACTACCTGAAGCACTTACTCTAAAAGAAGGCGAATCATAAGGAGAGCTGTCATCGTAAGGAACTTGAGTTGTACCGTCGTATACTAGAATATCTGTTCCCGAATCAGTATAAGTTACTACTCCCGCATTTGTGGTTGGAAGTGTATGTGCCTCATTAGATAATATAACAGTTATCGCATCTGCACCATCATTTCCATCTGTTCCGTTTGTTCCGTTTGTTCCAGGTTTAACTCCGTATGTTGTTAATTGGTCTCTAGCTTTAATTGCAGTTTCACCACTATCTCTAATTTGAACTTCTATTTTATCAGGCATATTGCTGAAAGAAGCCTGTGGAGTATATGTATAAGTATTAGTGGTAGTATTTGCTTGACTTACATCATTTAAGAAAAACTCGTAGTATACTGTTCCAGTCGTATTTAATGCAGTAGCTGTTACTGTTGTACTTGAAGGTGATGGGCTACTTCCTGTATTTGAATATGTAAATGCTTGGTCGCCTATAGTTAAGTTTACTGTTCTTGAATCTATTCCTGCAGCTCCATCTGCACCGTTTGCACCTGGTAATCCATCTGCTCCTCTTTCTCCACTAGCAAAGTTAACTAAACTAAATGTTCCTGCTGTATTTGTAACCGAAGCTATAATTGAATCTTTTTGTCTATCAAATCTTAGACTTTGTCTAAATAAGTTTGCGCCTGAATAATCTCTATCTGAAGCATTTACAATAGTCATTGATGTGTTACTTTCTACATGAGCAACTCTTGCCCAGAATCGAGAAGCACCTGCATCGTCTAAAATTATTACATCCCCTGCTTGATAATCTAGTTCAAAAGTTGTAGAAGTACCTGTTAGATTTGAAGAAAACTGTGATAAACTAAAAGTACCATTTGCTTGTGTTAAGTCGTTATTTGCTTGTCCAAGTCGTTGAAAGAAATTAAAATAATATGGTACATTACTTGTATTGGAAGCTGCTACATTATCTGAAGCTATAACAATCGATCTTAAAACATCTGTTCTTGTTGCTCCTCTTGCTAAGTTACCATCATAGTCAAATAATAAATATCCTGTTTGACCGTTTGCTAAACTACTGAATGACTCGTCTGTAAAATTAGTATTTCCACTTGTTATAGAGACTGTAGGAACTCCTGTTGGTGGTTGAAAAGTATAAGTTGAAGAATCAAAACTTACTGCACCTGTAGAGGTATTAATAGTCATTCCTGTAGACAATGTACCACCTCTTGCAATTACTTGATTGATTCCTGCTCCAATTACGTTAGAAGTAGGTACTACCATATCTTCTGGACTAAAGGTAAACTTTGCTTGAATAAACTCAGAAGTATATCCTTGAGTATTTACTGTTCTAACACGAACTCTAAACTCATCTCCTGTTGATACATTTCGTATAGAAAAGTTATTTTGCCCTCTAGATCTAATTGCTTCTCGAATAAACCCTGTATTATTTTTTACTTTGTCTGATTGTGGAACATCATGTTCTAAATCAAATCCAGCCAAATGCTCATATACATCATCAAGTGCATTTCCATCTTGATCTGTTCTTAGTGACTTTGGTGCAATCCATTGTACTAATGCTTTATATTTTGTGGTTGCACTCTCTACATCGGTATTGTCTCCACCTTCATCATCTGGTACAATAGCTACGGAAACATTCACTGGTACAGGTACAACTTCTGTTCTTTTTGGTGGACGCATAACATCTGGTATATCAGGAATTACCCATCCTCTATCAATTTCTGAAAACTTGTCTACATCATACTCAGCTGCAGTAATTTCAAAAGTCATGTCTTTTGTATTTTCTTTAATTCGAGTAATTATGTATTCTTTTGCACTACCTGTAACATCTGCTCCTTGTGCTGTTTGTCCTGTAATTGCATACATTACTTCACTATTTGGAGCCTCACTAAATGCACTTGATACTGTAATATTTGATGAGTTATATGATGAGATTGGTTTTGTTTCTATTCTTTGATCTTCTGACCAGATAACTTGTACAAGTGCGCCTGCATCATCTTTTAATTGTGACGCGGAAGCCTGAGTTGTAATAGCAGTACCATTTGCGTGTTCTAATATTAAATCACCAACGCTATAAGAACTTCCATTTATAGTTGCTCTTGGTTGTCCAATATAAGCACCGCCTTTTGGAAAGATTAAATGTAAGTCAAAGTTATCTGTACCATTGAGAGAGATTGCTCTGTCTGTTTCGATTACAGTAGTAGTTGATGATGTTGCACTAGAGATACGACCACTAAACTGAACATTCTCATTATCTGCGTCTTGTATTAAAATTACATCACCTGCTACAAGTGCGCCACCATTTATACCTGTTTTAAATGTTACAACTTCTTTTTCTAATTTTTCAGTAAGTAAATGCCACTTACCAAGTCTTTGTGCTTGACCTTGTGAAGTACATCCAAGTGCTGGTAAGTCTTTTGTTACTACTCTGCCTGTTTCTGCAATATTATTGTCATCTGTAACAATTTCTACTGCTTGTTTATATCTATTCTCAGGGTCATTCCAAGTAACTTTTATTTCATTTGTTCTAAATCTTTTTGAAGTTCCTGCATATTCAAATGTTCCATCAATTACATTTGATTTACCAAAAGTGTATATAGCACCTTTCTCTCTGTTCGAGTTTAAACTTATTTGACCATTATGCCAAATTAACATACCACGAATCATAGTAGTTAAATCTTTTAATAGTCTTAAAGCGTCTTGACCTTTTTGAATATATAAATTACATGTAAATCTAGGTTCTGTTCCGCCTTTTCCATCTGGTACAAGTTCGTCACAATATTTTGCTAGATTGTATAATGTATATTTATCAATTTGTGTAAAGTCAAAATCTGGGTCTACATATTTACCTAATCCATATCTTGGATTTGAGACTAAGTCCATAAAAACCCATACAGGGTTATTACAATATACTGCTTCATAGTTTGGAGAAGCACCATCAAAAGTTTTCTTATCTCCTCTAAAGTTACCGTCCCAATCAACTTCTGCTCCTGTATCTACACCAGTAGTTACATTTCTAGTGTAAGATGCAACTGCTCTTCTTATTCCTGTTGAATCATGTATTTCTTCTAAAGGAAAGTAATTAGTAGGAACTTTTACGCGAAGTCCTCTTATTTCATAAGCTCTTTCTGGAATATCTTCAAAATCTTCTGCATCAACTACTACTCCTGCATATGCAGTATAAGGATAAGTTAATTTGTCTGTAATGATGTTTTCAATTGAAACAACACTACCTTGGTTTGTTTGTTGCCAGCTATTTTCTTTTTGGTTAATTGGAGATACTCTTTGTATATCTATTTTGTAATCAGTAAATGGTTGATACTTTGAAATATCAAAACTAAAAATACTATTAAAAGGTGATTGAGTCTGTGTATCAATTATTCCAGTACTGCCAGATTTAACACGAGTATTGGCATGATAAGATGCTGGACTACTTGCTAAACTTGATCTACCAAAAATTACTTTTTCATTATTTGCAAAATCATCTGTCGAATCTGTTTTATATGAAAATACTATTCTATACTCAGCAAATCCATTACCTGTTCTTCCATTTTCTTTTCGAGAAATCATTTGTGCATGATTTAAAGTTACACGAATAAAATCAATTTCACCTGGGTCTGCAATATTCATGCCTGTAGATGCAACTCTAGATATGCCACTTTCTCCATTTCTATTTGGAGAAATATCAGTATCAATTCCTAAAGCTGAGTTTGTAGGTTGTCCAATAGAGCGTAAGTCTGTTTGATCGAGAGCTTGATTTATTGAATGTGCTGAAGATGCACTTCCGACTCCTGAAGGCGCGGATAAATAAGATTGGTCTCTCTCACCTGGTCTAAATGCCCATCCAAAATTATTAAAGTTATATTTTAAAGGTTCTCCTGCAGATACTGCTGGTGGGGATAGTAAAACCGCAGTTGGATTTGTATTAATTCCACCCCCTGTTGTTAAAGTACATGTATTTCCAGAATAACTTGCAACTTTATCGACTAAGTCTATAGAAACATTTGCGGAAGATACTGTTTGAGCGGGAGCTGAGTCTACTCTTACCGCAGTAGTATTTATGTATTGTACGATCTGTCCTGCGTATTCTCCATTTGCTACACCTGCTCCTTCGATTCTGATAAATTGATTGAGCGGTACTCCTTCATCATAAATATCATCTGCGGCAAAGAAAGCTGATGCTGTAGTAATAATTCGTGATCCTGCTGTTGTGCTACAATCTGTTGCTCGTTTTTTACCTGCAATAACTGAAGCGTATCTTTCCCCCTGTGCTGTAGTAATGTTATCAAATATATTACCACCACCAATATCTGTAATAACTCTTGTAGTAGATACATAAGAAGCATTTGGTGACCTAAACATTTGATAATAAGTAGAAACATTTTGAGAAGCCGCAGGGTTTCCGTCTATTATAATACTATTTGGCCCGTTAACTAATCCTTCTATTGGGCCTTCTGATATAGCATCATAAATAACAGCAGTCTGATGTTTAGTAGTCTTTGTAAAATTATTATATCTTGAATTACCTGCCATTATTTTTGCTCCGAATATTTCATAGCGTCTCTTTCACGGCCGCCACCGCCACCGCCACCGCCGCCTCCAGCGCCGCCACCGCCACTGCCACCAGAGTATCCTCCACCTGTTCCATCTTTTTTACCAAAAGTAAATCCTGGTGCAGAAGTTATTTTTGAATCTGTAAATCCAAAGTTTATAGGTGCGCCACCGACTTCTAGTTTTCCATAGGCGAGAGGCACAGGTATACCAACTTTAGCATTATTAATCGGCCCTTTGAATAAGTTTGATTCATCTGAAGAATCATCGGGCATTTCTGGAGTTAACATATCTACAATTCCTTTTAGTGCAAGTAATCCTCCTCCAACTATAAGTGCTATACCAAGAGCTGTTGTTGCTCCAAAAGTAAATGCTCCAAGAACTATAAGTGCAATACCAATAATTGTTTTTAGAAGATCTGCACCTTGTGGTAAAGGTGTGATAACTAAATCATTTTCTCCTAAATCTGAATGTAGATTATCGTACTCAAGAAGTTCATCTCCTTTTGCCACATGAAACTCTATACCTTTATCAGTACAGTCTAGTAAATATTTTCTTAAGCCTCCCTTAAGTTGGTCGATAGCATGCATTGCTTCATGCACATTTTTGCATACGAGATTATGCTCTTTTCCAAAGAGTTCTCCCATTCTACCTAATAATATTATCTTTCTTTTCATGTTGGTTCTAGTATAAATACCTCTTTTTGTGGGTAGGAAACAATTAAATATGGAATACCTACCGCATTACAATTATCTATGTCATACTCACTTGGGCGACAATCCGAGTCGTAGTGACTATGGACAACATATTTTATATTTGATTTTAATTGATGATGAATGAATAACTTTGGGTCAATTTTAAACTGCGAATTATCTTCGTGGAGATTTTCACTCGGAATATATTTTTCTCCGTTTTCATCCTGTACAACAAGTCCACAACATTCACCAGGCGCAGCTGATTCTGCATGAGCAAAAATATCTTCGATCACGAGAATGCCTTTGCTGCTGGGAATCCACCAAATGGTAGGTCTGCTCCCGTATTTGTTTTTGCCTTTCCTGTTGTACTAGAGTTTGCTGAATCTTTTGGTTGAAATCCAAATCTCAGTTTACATCCATCTAAACTTTTACTACAAGTATCTCCTCTTTGCCAGTAAACTCCAAAATCAGGTTTTACACTTTCTGAAGGTTTTACTGCTTTCCACATAAGAGTATAGTTGTAAGTTTCACTGGTTGATACATTGTCAGTAAAAGTTACATAATCGTTATATCTATCATCTGAATATGTAAAATATTCTGTACCATGTGAGTATGCATTATATACTCTCACTGGTTTAAAGTTACTATTACTTACACTTATTGTGCCTGGACTTGCTGTTGTTGCTGTAGCTTGCCAGTATAAGTTTTTTGTAACACTACTTGTTGTTCCGTTTGCATTAAATCTATTTGCACTTATTTGTGTTTTATAATATGTATCTATTGTAATACTTGCTGGAGTTGAAGATGGACTTAATCCACTTACAATACTTTCATCAATAATATATTCATCGTCTACATTTGCATAAATGGTATATTCTGTTCCACCGTCATAGCTACTATATTGTATTTTCTTTTTCCCATCTATATTCCAAGTACATCCACTCTGTGCTTTTTTATACTCTGGTAAATGGTCACTTGCGCCCTGATACATAAAAGGACATCTATTTGCCACAATAGAACGACCAGGTAGTTGTATTCCACTCAAATCAAATGGGGAAGCAAGTTCTAAAGTAATCTGTACTTTATTTCTTGATTTTATTCTATCTACATACCATACTTGTCTAGGGTATTCTATTGGTGGACTTGCATCTCCGCTTTCTCCATATAGATATTTCTTTAGAGTAAGTCGTCTGATAATTTTAAGTCCAACTAAACTTTCGTAATCAGTAGTACCAATTGCACCACTAAAAGCTGTTGTTGCATTTGCAATCGATAGTGTGGGCTTTGGTTGTGCACCATCATTTTTTGTTTCGAATCCTTCGGCTTTAATTGGTATAGCAGTATATGTTCTTATAGTTGCATTATTAGTATAATCTCTCATTTGAACTGCTGTCAAATCAGAGTCAAGCCCTGACATTACATATACATAGTTATTTTTAGCATATTCAATTTCAAAAAGTTGTACCAGTTCTGAGCCTGGGTCTAACTTTTGTAAATCTTTTACTAATATCTTTTCTGCCATTAAGCTTCGTAAACTCTTCTAAATGTTGCCTTTAAATCATAGTAGTCATCATACTTCCAAGTTTGATTCCAACTTTCTACTACCACTTTTACTGTTTCTTCGTTTCCGCCTTCGTTTGTATTTGCAAATGTATAATCAAATGCTGTTGCTCCATTCTTTCCTGCAAAGAAGTCAACAATATCATCTATTTCGTCTTTTGGTCTATTTACAAATGCCATTTCAAACTTTTGTTTTATATTATTTATACCGTTTGCTATTCTTTGTTCGTAGCCGTCACCGAACTCTGCTCTAAATACTACAGTATCATTTGATAGTGAAAACCCTCTATCTGGATTTACAACTCCGAGTGTTCCACCTACATTAAATCCTAGTGCCATAATCTTATCCTGTTGGGTTTAGTATTCCGCCTGGTGCTTGTTCTTTTATAATTGTTGCCATTACAGAAGCGTTAATTGCTTCAGCGAGTTGTGCACCGCCGTCTGCTGTTACATCAGCACTTGCTCCTGAGCCATCAATATTTACATTAATACTTGTGTTATTTGTAGACCCCGCGCCTCTACCTAAGTTTACTGGTATACTTCTATTATCTGGTAGTGGTACAACTGCTTCATTTTGTTTTCCTTCTCCAACTAAATATGTTGGTTGAGTTGCAATTCCACCATCAGCATATCTTGGCATTAGACCACCTTTTGCTAGTCCAATGATTCCGCCTTTTGCTAATCCAAAAATAGATAAGAATGGTGCTATCATATTTAATCCTGGTATCATGCCTATAATAGAGGATAATATTCCTCCACCTGCTAGGCCTCCGCCACCACCGAATAAACCACCTAGTCCTGGTATCTTTCCTAGTATGCCTCCTAATGGACCACCTGCTGCTCCTGTAGTGCCTTCTGTTCCACCCAAAGCTCCACCAATAGCGTCAGATATTTTTCCCTCTGCACCTGCTCCACTTGCAGTTAGTTTTGCTGTTTTATCATCTACAATACTAACAGACATTGGATTATTTTTAGTTCCTAGTACTCCTGCTAAACCTTTTCCTGCTTTTGCGGAGTCTAATATACGAGAAGCTAAATCTGTTCCTGCAACACCTCCGCCTCCTATTATTCCTGCTTTAGCATCGAGATTTGCAATATTTCCCAAATGGTCTGTTCTCGCCTTTTCTAAAGCTTGTATTGCAGGTGAGTTTGTTGCGGCACCAAATCCATCAAAAGTTTGACCTTGTCCTTGAAGTATTCCAATAGTATTATTAATTTGATTTACGTATCCTTCAAGTTGGTCTTTGTAATGAGAAATTATTCCGAGTCCTGCTTGTTGAGTAGATTGGTCAGTTACACTTTCAGCAACTACTGCAGCTGGGCCTTCTCCGCTTATTACTGCTGCCATGTTTTGTACATGCTGAGTCATTACGGAAGCCATTCCATTTACGTGTGATGTAAATAACGCTTGTTGTTGATTTTGTGCTTGTTCTTCTTTTGTCATCTCAAGAACATTTTGACCTGGTATTATTCCTAATTGATTTGCAATATTACCTCTAAGAGCATCAAACGCTCTTTGAAAACCACCAACCATTGGGTTTACTATAAATCTTTCAACTCCTATATTCATTAATTGTTTTTGAATACCGTCTTTTATTGCTGAAAAACCTTCGTAACTACTTTTATCTCCTAGTAGTATATCTACAAAGTTTTGTTGTGCTAATTTTTCAAATGTCTCTGTAAATGTTGTCGCTATTTCTCCTACTAAACTTAACTGACTTTGTAGTGCTAATATTTGGGCATCCATTATAGCTAGTTGATCTTCTTGTGTTTGTTTTAATCCTTGAACTTCTCTACTATGTTCTCCATATTGCTCTTTTATTCTTTCAAGTGTATACGTTTGTTCTTCATCTAGTGTTGCTCTTTTTGCAGCTAATACTATTAGGTCATTTTCTTTTTTAAATCTTGCATTTAATTTTGTGTTGAATATACCTAATAAAGTGCTTTCTATTTTTGCCCTATCTTCTAATCTTTTTGTGATAATTTGCATATCAGCAATTACTTGTAACTCATTTCTTCTAAGTTGTAATAGTTTTTGGGCTTCACGAACTGTTTCTGCATTACCACCTGCAATTGTTTTTATGTATTCTGCTTGATCGTCATATAACTTAGTATTATCATACACGGCATCATTGTATTGTTCCATTACAACTGTAGCTTTATTTAAAGAATCTAATTCTTTTTCAAAGAAAGAACCTTCAACTTGTTTAATTAAAGAAGATCTTGTATCAACTAAACTTTCTGTTATTTCTTTTAATTCTGCTGATACCATTCCTAATCTATTCATTCTTACAATTAGAGTATCTACATCATCAGCATTTGTTCTAAAACTTATGCCAAGCCTTCTAAATAATGGATTTACCTTATTTAATTGATTTATATTGTCGGCAACGACTCTTTCTAGATTTTGAAACTCTACAGTATTTACATCTTGTTGTTTTTGAAGTAGTCTTAGCTGACCTACTAAACCAGAAGTTCCTACTTGTTTTGCAAAAATCTCGACTTCTCTTGTTGTATTTCTAAACTTAGGGTCAAGTTCAAATTGTTCTAAGGTTTCGTAAAACTGTATACCAGCATCATACATTTCCTCCATAACTTTCTTTCTAGCTTCAAAAGCTTTTTTATCTTTTGTTGCTGCTTCATATTTTTTCTGAGCTGATACTTCATCCTCTATTGCACTTAGTCTCATTTTATGGGCTTTGTCTGCAAATCCAAAAAACTCCAAAACACCTGCAGCCATATTTTTGAATCCTGCCATAGCTTTTCTAAACCCTAAAATAACGGAATCAAAGTTTTTTATGATTTGTACAATAGAGCTAACTACCATTATAACTATACCAAGAACACCAGCTGCACCCATTACTTTACCTAAGAAAGTCATAGTGGCGGCTCCTGCTCTAGATATACCTGCAAACATTGCTTGGAAAAATCCTTGTAATTCTAAAGTTTTCATTTTTGCTTTACCTACAAAGATTTCCATGTGCATTCCTAGTTTTTGGAAAGTAGTAGCACTGCCTGCTTTCATTTTTGCAAAAGAAAGTTCCATAGCTCTAACGTTTTTGATACTACCACCTTTAAATATACCACTTACTATTTGTCCATGTTTTTGATACTGCATTTCTGCTGACTTTAAAGCTTTCTTTAAGTTCGCTTCATCTGTACCAGTCATGGTTCCTTGCATTGCTCTTTTTAACACAGGAGACTTTGTTCCAACTTGTCTACGCATGGATTTTGCTTGACCCCGCAAATCTGCTTTACCTGCAATTCCCAGACCGTCTCCACTAGCAGAAGCGGATAATGCGTCAGTTCTTGCTTTCAAAGAATCTACTTGTCCCTTCATACGCTCAACAGCTTGAGAGGATTGATTTGCTGCAGCTGTAAATCGGTTTCCTATACCATCAATGGAAGGAAATATTTGTCCAGCAATAGATTTTGCGAATAAACCAATAACAGCTACTGCTGCTACAATATTTTCATTTAATACATTTGCAAAGAAATTGGCTAACGGACTTATAAACTTTAGAATACCTTGCATCAAGTCAGAGAAAGTAGTTGCTAATTGGTTTAATTGATTAATCGGAACTTTGCCTGCGATTGCATCAAAGTTATCCGAGGCTTGTCTTAATGTTTCATTTAAAACAGCTTGTGATTTTTCATAAGTAGTTAAATCTTGATAGTTTTTACCTATTTGAGCACCATACTTACGAGCAGCAGTCTCTAGCCTTAGTGTAATACCAAGTTCATCTAAGAGTTCTGGTTCTGCTTTTGTTGTACCTTGAACGATACGATTGAAGGTGTCCTCAAAGTTTCTACCAAGTGCGATAGCGGCATTTTTAGAAGCTTCTGCTACTGCAGTAATTTGATCAGTAGTAAAACCTTTTGCAACCATAATTGCAGTTGAAGCACCTGCTTTCTGTAAATCAATTTGAGCACCTGTTGCTACCTGTAACTGCTTTGCAATCATATTCATATTGACACCAGTTTGGTTAGCAAACGCAGCTTGTGATTGTTGTAATGCTTTAAAGTCTGCAGCGTTTTGCATAACTCTAAATGCAGCTCCAAGTGCGAAAAGAGTGGATGCTAGAACAGCATAAGATTGGACAAGTCCACCCGTTCCTTGTTGCATACGCGCAAAAGCTTTTGAGCCAGATTCAACACGACCAGACATAGCCTGCATATTTCTACGAACATCGCCCGCAGATTTACCTGCACCGTCTAATCCTTTCTGTGCTTCTTTTGCTTTTCGCGCTATACTTTTAAGACTTTCCCCATCAGTAACTTCGATGGTAATAGTTGCGCCTTTAATCTTTTTTGCCATTTACTTTACTTTCGCTTTACGCTTTTCAGCGTCTTGTCGAGCCTTTACTTTTGCGTTCATCATTTCTTGATGAGCATGCTCTATGTGCTTTAAAAAATAGATACAAGTTCTTTTGTCTTCTATCTCCCAGATATCTAAAATAGTACCGAGAGCGGATAAATCTTTACCCATGTAGTAGCCACTCATACCATCCCAACGATCCGAAAGTAAGTTATGTACAAAAAATGCCTCTTGTACTTCTGTTGGATATCTATCCATAGTAAGAGGCATTTTATCTGGATCAGGTTCTTGATTCAGTTGCTCACATATTGCAAGATACTTATTAAGGTCTATGCCTGTATCTTGAAAATGTCTTTTTATGAGCGCAAGTACTTGTTCTACTTGCGCTGAGTAAAATTATCCAGATCTCCTACAGTATCAGTAACCCATTGATCGAAGTCTGCTGCATTTCTCATTAGAGTTTCAGCATTTTCTTGAGAATACTCAAGTTCTTCATCTTTGGCTACTCCGCTTGTATCTACTAATAGAAGCTCTTCTAAGTAAGAATACTTTAGCCCTTTCCAACCTTTGATGATTGCCTTACAATATTCGGTTAAGAATGTTTCTTCATCGAGTTGTTCTTCAAATGCTCTAGTCTTCTTGTTAAACTTGTTTTTTAAGCATCTGCTTCTGAGTTTTAGTAACTCTTCTCGACTTAGGTAAGTCAAATCAACAGTGAATCCTTCAAATCCTGGAAAGTCGATTGATACTGTCTTGCTTGGAGTTAATAAACTCTTCAGTGATACTGGTTGTTTTTTTACTTCTTCTGTCATAATATTCCTATAAAGTGGGAGGGCATTTCACCCTCCCGAGTTTATTCTAATTAACTAGCTTCGTATGTGACCGATACTTCATTCGTTGCGTTAGCCGCAGTTCCTGAAGATAAGTCTGTTGATAAGCCATGGAAGGCTACATCTACGGATACTACATCCTCAAAGCTATGTGTTGGTAATTCTAAGTGTGCTTTAGCTACTTGAACATTACATCTTGGAGTATTACCTGAGCCTCCAATGCTGAATGTTAAATCAAATGCGTTTGTAATCACACCTCTAGACTCTTGTAGTCTTTCAAACAAGTCTAAAGACCCGTTTGCTGTGTCATTTAAGTAACAAGTAAAGTTACCTGAGACACTTCTTGTTCCCATTACATGTCCTAATGGTAAGTTAACTGTACCTAGTGTTTCTGGTGTTAAGTATGTAAGATTATTTTCGATTGTAATATTACCACCTGTTAATGTTACATCATAAGTAACATCACTACCATCAACGTTCAATGCGCCTAATGTACCTGTTGATGCTGATACATCAAAGCTAATTGCTAAGTCTGTTAGTTTTTGTCTAATAAAGTTGCTTGTTGAACTAATACCTTCGTTAACTAAGCCTAAGGCTGTTGTTCCACTTGAAGCTGTATTAATTTGGGCAACTTCTTCAACTGTTTGTCCATTTCCAGACCAAGCAATTTGTGCTAGTCCTTCAATATCAAAGTCTACGGAAGCTGATCCAACTGAACAGTTAGCTACTTTATAAACTGTAACTCCTTCTGTTCCTGTTGCATACACTTCTGTATTTGTATCTTTTGAAGCACCTAATACAAAGTATAGGTCAAAGACTCCTAGTGTGACTTGGTTTGAGTTTGCAAAGTCAAAATGATTCGGCTCATAAGTTGCCGCATTATTTGCAAAATCGCCTGTTCCACTACTTCCTATAGACCTGTCATAAGTATTTGCAGACATAGCTGCCCATAATGGGCCTTCTACTGCAAACTTTTGAGCGTTACCTGCGTGCTGGTTAGATGCTCCCGCATTACCAGAAGCAGACACCGTAGGTCTCATATAAGTAGTAAAACTCCATTCCGCTGGTGCAAAAGAGTCAGTAAACATTGCTCTACCTCTTTTACTGTAGCCAGTGGAGTTGGCTGCCTCACTTAGAGTAACTTCAGAAGTGTTTGTTCCTTGGTTAAATGAAAAACCGTCTAGTACAGGTATCTCAAAGAGGGCTGTATTTGTTGTTGTTCCATCATAAGCAAAGGACATGAACACTTTGGTATCTCTACTAAAGAAAAATGCCATTCTTCTCTCCTATTTAATATCGAATCTCGCAAGTGATTTCACCCACTCCCAGAGGTTCGAGAACTCCTTCATCTGTATCCACCGTACCGATTGTTGTCTGTACAGTAGATTGAGATGTACCTGTTGAATCATAGTACGTGAGCGGATCATTATCCTCCAGTACTGTTTCAACGTCTTCTAACAATTCTTCGAGTGCTTGGATGACATCGCTATCATCTGAAACATAACATCGAATTGTTATTCTTAAAAATCTAAATCGAAAGCCACCGCCATCGTATTCTCTGGTTTCAGTTCCTGCTCCTATATGGATTGCAGGAAACTCTGTAACTTCGTCCCAAAACTTGAGTCGTCTTTCGACATTTTGTACTGCACTTCTAAAAGGTGGAGTACCATTTATATTCTCAAGTTTTAATGCGAGTGCTTCAACTATTGCTCGGCGTCGCGTGGTATGTCTCCTTGCTAGTCCTGCTTCCATTAGTCTACTGTTACTCCAAATCTTGTTCCGACTATTCCAGTCGCTATTTCTCTGACTGACCTTTGAATTAATGCTTCAGGGTTTCTCTGAGGAGTATATTTTCTACCCCCAGGTGCGAATGTTGAGTATGGGTCAGTCATATAACTTGTCTCAATCATTGTATTTCCGCCTCTTGGCCCTTGTGTTACATTATTTACTCTTACTGAGTTTGCAAATCTACCTGATCTAAATTGTAGTGCAGGTGCTATCATATTTTTTGCAACTGTCTGTGGTAAAAGCTCGTTTAATAGATTTTTTAAAGCTAAAGGATTTTTCGATGTCCTCATAGCTTGGCTACCTCTTTTACTTACTATTGCAGCTCCTGCTGCAGCTGTAGCTCTGCCTTTATATGCTCTGCTTTTTACACCAGATTTTGTTGTGCTTCTTCCACTTTTATTTGCTGCTTTACCTTGTGCCAGTAATAATTTATTTACTTTGTACCTCATATCAGGATTACTTTTATGAGGGAACATATTTTGTATAATCTGTTTTGGAGCAAGTTTAATAAGAGAATCCACTGGGTTTGGTGAAGACCTAAATAAATTAAGTGCTGTTTTTTCGCCTCTAGCTGCTCCACTCTCTACAGCATTTTTAATAAAAGTAGCTTGGTCTTTTAGTAATAGATTTATTTGCCTTTTTATCTCTTTATCTAATTTTCCAGGGTTATCTCTATCTTCTACTGGTACAATCTCTCCTTGCATTATGAGAGTGTCTCTTAAACCGTTATCTCTTCTATGCTGGCTAAGTACTGTACTAACTCCGAAAAGTTTATCTAGTCCATAAGTAACAACTTTATCAACTGAAGCTAAAAGTCTTTTATCTCTAGTTATTTTTTCAGCAGCTGTTCCTCTTAAGTATTTATCAACTTCCATGAAAGATACTTGCTCAGCGTTTGTACCTTGTGCTCCTCCAAACGCTTCTTTTCTATCAAATAAGTCTGATCCAGGTGCAGTTTGTTTAAATTGACTCTCTCTTTTTGCACCATGCTCATATTCTAGATTTGAGCTTTCTAATCCATTTGTTGTTAAGTAGTCTTTAATTCCATCTTTTACAACTTGTTGAAACAACTGTTCTATATTACCAACTCTTGGAGTTCCTTTTTTTGTAAAACCTCTTATATAGCTAATTGCAATTAAAGTTTTATTGCCTTTACTTCTATGTGTATCTGCTAGTTTCCAAGCAACATTCTTTTTAGAAGCAGCTGTAACATAGTCAAATAAATGTCTACGAAGTTTAGCAAAGTCAGTATCAACTACTGGTACATCTGTAAGCCTAATTTTTCCAAACTTTTTATTAAGTATTTGTTGTAATTTTCCATCAAACTGTTTCTTTTCAACTCTAACTTCTCCACGATTGAAATAGTTTCCACCTTGTGAAGCTGTCTTACCATCTCTAGCCCAACTCTTATTTATTTCTTGAGCTAATTTTCTTCTAAGTGTACGAGACATTAAATAACAACTCTATACAAATCAAGAACTCTTTTTATATGGTCTGGAAAATCACTCGAAGTTCTTATACCAGAAGTTCCTTGATTCTGAACTTGGGCGCCACCTAAAGTTCTTCTCTCTTTATGTTCGTCTTTCATGTAGTAATTAACTAAGTCGAACAAAGCTAGTTTCAAATCTGCGGGAGTACTTGCATATCCAGCGGTATATGTAATTTTTACCGCACCCATCCCTTTTGCCCAAGATGAGGGTTCTCCATTTTTTGTTGTTCTTACAACGGAATCACTCTCAAGGTCTACAAAGTACTCATAGTTACCTGTAGTTAAAGTTTTATAGTCTTCCGAATAAGCTGTCCTTTCTTGTACTGAACTAACTGCAACTAACGGACTTTCACTCACAATTATGGTACTAGTGTAGTTGTCGTTAATACTAAAAGTTTCAGTTTTACTCGTGCTATAATAATCTATAAAAGATACTCCACAGTATTTCTTCACTAAGTCAGAGACTTGTGGAACAATAACTGCAAGACGATCGTCATCCTTTTCTCCTCGGATGCCCTCTGCGTCTTTGTATTGTGCTACTGTTATTAAATCTGCCATATCTTAAAAGTGGTGGGTTTAAGGAAACCCACCAGAACCATCGTAGTATTAAGCAGAAGCTTTATACATTTGTGCCCATTTTGAAGTTGCGCCATCAATTAAATCGATGAAACCAAGTCTTTGTGAAGCCACAAGGACTCTTCTTTGGTTAGCTACTTCGTAGTCTGACTCAATTGTAACACCTCTTAATCTTGGCATTACATAGTTTCTTGGGTATACTGCAATAGCGTTAAACTTAGCAGCGGCTTTAGTTGCGAACTCGTCACATAATAGTACTCTTGATCCGAATACTTGTCCGATTTCACCACTTAGCTTAGTAGCCATGTCGCCAACTAGGTTAGCGTCTTGGAACTCAGCATCTTCTAGTAGGTTATAGTACACATCTTGTGATACGACATAAACTACGTCTGAAGGGTTGACACCATATTTACCCATATTCTTTCTTAGAGCAAGAAGGTCAGCTGCAGTTACAGAATCAGTTGACGCGAAAGTCCCTGATGGCTGTGTGTAGTCTGAATCATTTCTTGCAAGGTGTAATAGACCTTCGAAAGATGCACCGCCAGTACCGAAAGCACCGTCAGCATCGTCACCTGCTAGAATAGCATTCTCGATTGCTCTTGCGTGTGATCTTACCATTTGCTCTCTAATTAAAGGAAGAATTGGTAGAATTGCATCTTCTTCAGTTTCATTACCTAAGTATGATTGTGAAATAAGTTTTTTGGTTGAAAGAGTTCTTTCAGTCAAATCACTACCACCATATGGAGAACCATATGTGTCACCTCTTTCGGCTAAGTTACCGTGTGGTGATGAACCTGCTGCAGTTTGGCTAGAGGTAAACTCTGCGTAACCTGCATCTGGTAGGATTGGAATGATCATATTCGCTGCAGTCATTGGAATCTCTCTAAATAGAGGTGCTAATACCAATTCGTTTTGAATATCTCTTTCGATGTTTGTAGATACAATCTGCTCAAAATCTGCTGAAGATACACCAACACCTGAATGTGCGTTGACTTTCTCCATTACATCTTTAGCATATTTGTTGTCCCAGCCTTTGCCTGTGGCAAGACCAGCAAACTTAGCATCTAAAATATCTGCCTCGAAAGCTTTTTTCCAGTCGCCTTGACCTTGTCTGTCTGAGAATACTCTTTTTGATTCACGAATACTCATGATTTCTTCAGATTTCTCAGCTAATGTTTTTTCAAGTTCTCTAACTACTTTTTCAAGATCTTCTTGTTTTTCGTTAACTCTCTTTTCAACATCAGACATAAGTCTTTCAGCTCCTGAAAGGCCAGCTTCGATGATAGTTTTTTGCTCTTCCTGTTTTGCTTCTTGAACAGCCTTTTGTTCAGCTTCAACTTCATGCTGCTTTTCAGCGGCTTCTTGTTGTGCTTTTTGCTCAGCTGCTTTTTGCTCGGCTTGTTTCATAGCAATTGAAGTTGCAGTTTTTTCTGCTACTTGTTTTGCAAATGATTCTAAGTCGAAAGCTACTTCAGGAGATTTTTTCTCTTCTGACATATCAGTCTCCTTTGTTGAGGATTTCTCCTCTCTTGGCTGCTCAATCTTAACAGCGTCTGCTGATTCGACCGAGTTAGCCTTTAAAAATTGCTTTTTGAACTCATTATATTCGTCTATACTATCAAATGATTTTGACAATCCAAAGGTTGCACCCTGATTGCAAGGTATTGATACTACTGATACTTCGAATAATTCTGCGTCCTTAATTTTGTATCCATCGGTTTCTGTCATATAATCAGCATCCTTGACCTTGAAACCAACGGAAAACGCTCCAAGGACACCATCTTTAACTAATTCTTTTATCTCGCCAGCAGCTTTTGAGATTCTACCAGTAATTTCTAATCCTTTGTCAGTGACTTCTAAGGATGTAGCTTTACCGATAGGTCTGTTATAGTCATGGTTAAAAAGTAGGATAGGATTCTGTTTAAAGTTCTCTAGTCCTCCTTTTGTCCATGCTTCTGCTTCTATTATATCTCCAGCTCTGTCTAGTGCATTTGTACTTGCAGATCCTTTAATATTAACTCCGCCATCGTCGTCTTCGCCTAACGATTTAAAAGTATTAGTCCAGTGAAATATTTTAGTCTTTGACATTTTTAACTTCCTTTTTTACAGTAGCTTTTTTAGGAGCAACTTTTTTAGGTGCTTCTTTTACTACTAACTTGACAGGGTATCTTTTTGTCATTACTGCAAGAACTCTGCTCCATGAACCAAATGCTCTTCTGAGCATATAATCTTTGACAGGAACTTTATTCTCGAAACCTTTATAAGTGACTAAATCCATTGTATCAACGCCTTCTTTCGCCATAAAATCGGATAAAGCCTTTATCATCATATCTTTTGTCATTTTTAATTTTCCTCGTTTGGTGGGGTCTCTTGTGGCCTACCACCTTCTTCGGGATTTGCGGCTGAACCTGCGATATTCGCAGGAACTCTTGGTGTATCAAATCCTGGTACTCTTTCAAGTCTTAATGCCTCCCTTGCTTCATTCGGTGTCATAATACCAGTGTTTACAAGTGTAGCATAATAGCTTGCTTGGTCTCTTAACTCTGGTTGTAAAGCAGGTATTCCTGATACATTTTCATCAAGTTTGAAACCGAAGTATCTCTCGAAAGCATACGCTATTTTATTAACAATAGGTAGTATGGTTTCTAAATAATATAATCGATGATTTGGTCTAATGTTTGCATTATTACCGCTATCCATCAAAATTGGTGGTACACCTAACGCCTCTAGAATTGTTTTCTCATTAGAAGCTATTGCTTCTTGGAAATCCAGATTCTTAAAGTTTACTTCACTTAAGTTTTCCACTTCAAGACCACCATCTAAGAACAATGGTCTTCTTCCACCAGACTGTGGGTTATATCTAGCAACCCATGCCTGTAACATTCTTTCTTTGATTTTCTCAGAAAGCGTGTTTGGTGACTTTAGTACCAATCCTGGTACTGCCCCATTTTTAAAGAAGTTATCCTGAAATCTTCTCATGCTTCCAAGTAATTGCATGGTTCTGAAAGCTGGTTTTAATCTAGGAACTCCTCTATAAATAGAATTGAAACTGTTTTCTTTGATATGAATAATCTCTGATGGCTTGTAATCTATAGTATGGTCATATGTATACTTTTCTACATATGTATCCTCGTCACTATAGATAGTTACATGCTCTGCTGGAAGATGGTACAGATGTGCACCATCGAAATAAACAAAGATATTTCCATCAATCAGTAAGTCTATCAAAAGATTTCTTTTAAATGTGCTTACATCTTGAAATGGATTTGGCTCTCTGTTTAGTAGTAACTCTACTCGTGTTCTTCGTAGGTTTTTCTTAATAGGATTCATTCCTACTATTTGAGGTCCAACATCAAAAGGTATCTCAGCCGCGTCATCCACTATCATGTTGACTGCTCTGTTTACAACTTCTAATGTTTCATATGCATTTCTATAATTAGTAGTGTTTTCTCTACTATCAATCGTAATTCCTTCGTCACGACTGATGACATACTGAGCAGGATTGTCTTTCTCAACCTCTGCTTGTCTGCCAACTAAAAAATCATACCATGCCATATTTTTTCCTTTGTATCTCCACCCAATTTTGTTGCTTCTTTGCTGTTATCAACTTTGGTCTTTTTCCGTATATCCCATGCAATCTAAGGTGGTGCATATGACATAAAGTGACAGCGTGGTCATAAACCTGTTCTCGGTTTTCCTCGATGAACTTTTCTCTTAAACTTAGTATTTCTTCCTCTGTTTCAATAGTGACGCCTCTTTCTCGCATCCACCATTCTAGTAACTCGGTTAGTCCGTAAAAATGATGAAAGTCCAGATTCTCTGTACTTCCGCAAATGTAACATTCCGCCTCTTTTTTATACTTAGACTTGGCTTTGTCACGAACATACTTAACTAAATCTCTTTTTAAAGTCATAAACCTACTTCTATACAAGAATTATACAATGATTTTGAGTTGTTGTCAAGAACTATTTTTGACAGGGGTAAATTAAAATGTAGTGGCACTTGTTTCGAATGAATATAAAGCGTATCGAATCGCGTCTGCCATGTGAGATGCATAATTGTGTTTGGGTTTTTCTTTTAATAAGTTTGGATTTGGATCCCATTGATATTGGTCTAGACTGATTAGAGCTTCTTTACAAGATTGATGAACAATTAATTTATCATTGTCAACTATTCCCGCTACCTGTCCTATTCCATCTAATACTGATTTCTTTGCATTGATAGTAGTAATATCATAATTCTGTGCAAAATCGAATCGAGTTTGCTGTGCTGCAGAATCAATGTAGATATAATCTATATTCCACTTATCAATTAGTTTGCGAATCTCTACAGCATGTTGCTCTGTAGTTCTTTCTGAATCTAAATACTCATCTAGTAAGTAATATTTTTCTGTGTCCCAATCATACCCAAAGACACAAAAAGCTGTCGGGTCTTTGTATCCAACGTCCATTCCTGCAAAGATATCCATTTTGTGAGTTTCAAGTTCTGATAAATCTGCTACACATTCTTCGTGATTAAACGCCCAGACCTGTCCTTCAAAGACATTAAAGTCAGCTAAGTATTCTTGATTAAACTCTGCTTCTGACATAGTTCTTTTTGCTTCTTCTATATCAGTTTCTGAGAGTCGTGGGTTTTCATGATAAGTTGCTCGAACAGAACACCACTCGCCAAACTCGTCTGAGAATCCTCTGTGCCAAAACTCAGCAAACCAATTATTTCTACCCCTTGGAGTAGATATAAAAAGTGCTTTTGAGTTTTCTTTATCTAGTGTGGGCCTAAGCGCGACATTGAAAGCATCCTTGCCGTCAACAAGGGCTGCTTCGTCAAATATGATGAGATCGTAAGATCGACCCACCACTGAATCGACTTGATTAACGGAACCCATACGAATCGTTGAATTGTTTGAAAGTTCAATAACTTTATCTTTTGCATTATCTCTTATTACCTCTAAATCAAAATGTTTGATTAATTGTCTTTGCAAATCAAATGAGATTTGCGATAGTGAGTAGTTAGGTGACATTAGTAGTACATTACTGCCTGGTACTAATGTTACTAGTTGTCCAATAATGTTTGCTATATAAGTTTTGCCTTGTCTTCTGGACACGGCTGCACACACAAACCTATATTTAGGATTGTTTATTGCGTTAATAATTGCATGTTGTGAGCTGTTTGGAGATATTCCTAATAAATCCATATAGCCATCGATTGGTAACTTTATGAACTTACGCTCATCGAACTCCATGAGAGAGTCGTGTAAAATATCTTTTCTAGAAACTGTTATCAATGAAGTGTCTCGTTTTCAAATAAATACTCTAAATCCTCTTGGTCAAGGACACCCTTTTGTTGTGCTTTTTCGTAGAGATAAATATACGCAGCAGCTAAATGTTTAAACTTTTCTTCAGCAGGAGATAATAATCTTCTGCTTTCCACGTGGAACATTTGGGAAAGAAATGTTCCAGCATGAACTTGATTTTCATCTAACCATGCTTTTCTTCCATCAATTACTTTTTGCATTTTATCTCCTGCGTTTAATTGGGTTTGCCAATCTCCAATTAATTTGTTCTTGAGTTGGTAGAGGTTTGCTTTCAAATCTTGCAATTCTTTTCTCTAACAAAATTGCTCTTTCTTCGGTTAGGTCACCTGAATTAAGTCTATCTGTCATTTTATTAATAACCATTGCTCGATATTCTTTTACATCTTCAACAGTTTTAATATCTTTTCTTTTCATCTCAGAATCTGCAAAAACACTAGAAGTAAAAAGTGTTGCAAATACTAGAGGTAGTAAATAAGTTTTCATAATTATCTCCTGCGTTTAATTCCTCTAACGTATTTTTGTGATTTTGGTGGTCGTTTTTTACTTCCACCTTTTCCTGCCCATAGAAACTTATTTGCCCAATAAGCAGGTGATGTTTTACCTCTTGCGATATTTTTTCTATGTCTCGCTTTGAAACTTTTTCGAGCTTCAGGACTGTAGTTATGCCCCATGCCTTGTGCACCAAATCGTATGATTTTTAATTTACCACCGACTCGTGTTGCTACAACTGCTTTCTTTGTTTTATGTTTTGGTGTAAACTTGGGTTTATTTAATCTTGTTAAACCAGCTCGTTTTAATCTACTTGCCTCAGCTTTCGTCAGTGCCATGATCATCGTCCAATCCGTTAACTAAAGCGTTAGCGGCTTGTACTACTTCGTATTCTGAAACTGCTAATTTATTTGTCCACCAAGTGGGCATCATTTGTGCATTTTCATCAATATTGTCAAGTATCATCTGACAATGGGACATAATAGTCTTGCAACTGTTCATAGCAGAAGCAGCATCAGTATGTCCGCCTTTTAGTACAATTTTACCATCTCTTAATACTGCTTTCATTATCTACCTCTTCTTGGTAATATTCTGCCTGCACCTTTTTTGCTAAATCTAGCACCTTTTGGATTAAGAGTCTTACCAAATCTTGGTCCGATAGCTTTAGGTGCTGCACCGTATCTCATGCCACCAACGCTGTAAGCATCTTTAGTATTTACTAAAGTTCCAGCGGCTGCATTCATATCTCTTGTAACTCCTCTATTGAGTCTATGTTTACGAATCTTCTGAGTGTTATGAACACCAGTAGGTCCGCTTAAAAATGAACCTGTTCTAGCCATTTCGTTCTCCTACAAGCTTTTGTATTTGCTTGTCTCGAAAGTCGCATTTTTTCATAGTTGCGTATTCTTTCAGTTTTTTAAGTTTAGAGATTTTATGTCTTTTTTTAAAGACTGCTAATGCGATAATCTTTTCCATTGCTCGCAAATCGCCTGATACTTCAAACTTTTTTGCAAGGGAACGATTTAACATTATTTTCTCCTTCTTTTTACAAAGGTAGAAACCATTCTTGGTTTACCACCCGGATTACCAGCTGCTCTCTTTCTACGAACTGCTGATCTTTTTTGTTTGGCAGTCATTCTAGCGGCTTTACTAGCGGGTACACATTTTGGGTAACCACCTTTACCTCTTGCTGACTTTCTGCCACATGGTGGATGTCCTCCACCTTTTCTTTTACGAGAGATGTCTACCCATCCTTCTCGAAACCATTTTGTTAATCCACCACTTGGTTTTGCCATTATTTTCTCTTTCTTCCAGTACCCATACGATACCTTCCGCCTCTGGCTTTATATGTTTTTACTAACCAACCATTTGCATATGCAGATGGATAAACCTTAAACTTTCTTTTTGCTTCCGCTTTTACCCTAGCATAAAGTGCTGGGTTTGTTGGCACTGGTTTTTTCTTTGTTACTCTTTTACGCGCCATTTTAGTTATTATTAATCAGTATAATATCAAATGTTGATGACATATTTGTACCTGATGAAGCAATTGCTCTAATTTCAATATCTGTTTTTTCAGGTAACTCAAATGGTACTTGATATACTCTTTGATGAAGTCCGCCTGGAACATCCATAATGTCTCTTGTTCTAAAAATTAACCCATTGCCAGATAGTCTCGTATATAAGTTAGCGGTTACGGCGTCATTATAAGCACCTACTCCTACATTCCAATTTGTTAAATAACCTGTTTTGCCAGCAGGTATTGTATAAAGTGCCAAGTTTGTTTGTCCTTGACCATATACTGTACCTGTACCAATTGTTGCAATTTTTGCCAATACCGTACCGCCACCACTTGCACCTGTTGATACTAACACATCACCTTTATTAGTTTGTAATGAACCTGCTGAAGCAACAAAGGCTCTAAAAACTCTTAAAAATGATTTAGTTGAAACTGCACCATCTA
>Ga0099849_1000198_pt1 | contig 26475 bp, 36 predicted proteins | sample CB_VirMetaG_4_FD_78177 | JGI IMG/M metagenome (GOLD analysis project Ga0099849, IMG submission 78177) | Freshwater to marine saline gradient viral communities from Chesapeake Bay - CB_1508_1M Viral MetaG | ecosystem: Environmental > Aquatic > Marine > Coastal | place: USA: Chesapeake Bay... | reverse complement strand
GCAGCCCAAGCATCAGCAGCCCAAGCATCAGCATAAGCAGCAGCAGCCTCAGCATTAGCCTTCAGCTCCTCCTGTGTCACTGACTCGGGATCGTCCAACCACTTCTTTACAAGTTCAATGTGTTTATTCATTGGTCAGTTCCTATAATTAAACAGAATAAATCGTTTGGTCCAGAGGCAAGGTTGCCCCATGGAAGGTAAGATTCTCAATGTCCATTGCATCAAACAGCGCCATCTTTTCCAACAAGAATTGCTGAAAGAAGCGTGGGTCGTTTTTCTTGATTGATGGAGCGTTGTCCATGAAATCAAAAACCTTGATGACTTTGACTTCTGCGGGTGCAGCGCCAAGTCGCTGGCAGTCCATGCTCTTACGATGAGCACGGTTGCCAGTATACTTGGGAGAATCGGTAAGATACCAAACGTACATTGCAACGGTCTTGCCGAAGATCATTTCTATCTCTTCAATGGTTGCATCTGTATCTTCAACTGTATCATGAAGAAGTGCCGCTGCTACCATTTCCGCTTTGGAGTCGGCAGGGAATCTTTCGTTTGGCAACGAATCAAGAAACTCAGACACCCGACGAGCAACGCTGATTGGGTGGAGCACATAAGGTTCGTTGGTATACTTCCGAGTTTGACCGCTGTGCTTTACTGCGGCGAAAGTATTTGCTTTTTGTATTAAATCATTCATATAAAGAATTATCGGTCTTTTTGGGGTAAAAAGCAAGGGTAGATAAGTTATTGAAATTACAGGGTTTTTTTAGAACCCCTCTGAACGCTCCAGAGGCGTCCGAGAGGGTCGTTCTTTTACCTAATAGCACCCTATTACTGGCAGGAGAACGCTCCTCAGAGCGCTCGAGAGGACCTCTCTGCCCCAAAAACCCTATTCCCCGTCATGATTTAGGTTGTTCTCAGGGGTGGATTCCGCTCTCTCGGGGTCGACCTCTTCCCAGCGAGTCCCCTCGGTCACCCGCATGATATCTTCTGAGAAATACTCAGACCAGTAGATTTCAAAGGCGACTCCAGACTCTATCCCAGTGAAGCGGTGGAACAAACCTGGTTCAACCTCAAAGTAATCGCCTGCGGTCAGGAACGTCTTGTCGGGGTCGCCAAGGATATCCCCATTAAAAGATGCCTGCGGCCAAACCTCAATCATCATTCGACCTGACTCAACAAAGAACCCGTTTAACTTTGTTTGGTGCGTGTGGATTGAGCAACAAGAATTACGTTTGAATTCCAGACGATGAAACTCAAACATTGAATTGCTTGCGATAAGTTCGGTTGTGCCCCATACCTTTCCTGATTTAACTGCCATTAGCATTTCCTCTTTTGTGATCATTAATTATATCTGCAATATCATATGCAACCTTTTCAAACCACTCCTCAGAGCGTCCTGTCTTAACGCCAAAGGTTGAATCAATTATAATGTAATTCCTATTGGTACTGACTTTTATGTTTTTCTTCTCGAGTTTTGAAAGAAAACCAATCGTGTCTGGGTCACGGGGAATCGTTAAGAAGTTTTGATGTGTGCCGCTAGTGCACAGTTCGATTCCCTCACTAATAAGAATGTCTGCCATTTTCCTGGTAAGCATTTTTATTGGCCATTGTATTTTATCTTTTGCGCCAGTTGATGGGTGTAGTTCGTAAACTGCCTGCACGTTCGCTGCGGTGACAGCAGGTAAAATGTCCACCGTTGGTGTCAATGGTTCGTTTGATAAGACAAAGGTTGTTTGCATACCGCCCATTGTTCCGGCGGTGCTACCAATAATAATATCAGCATATGATTCTGGACTGAAATTGAGACCAGTCAAAATTTGACCTGCTGTGTTACCAATATTGGCAATAACTTTCAAGTTCACTTTAGAAGCAATATTATAAATGATATTCCAGTCAATCTGCCTGGGATAACTCGAATTGTCTATATAAATCGCATTGCCGCCGCCGCATTCTGAAAAATCTTTAATCCTTTCTTCTGTAGCATGATAGTCAATGAAATCATATTCATCAAACTCAAGAGGAGAATAGTGAATAGTCATATTTTTCGGTACTGCACAGGATAACGCGGTATATGGTTTGTCTACAAGGCAAACAAACTCTAACCCAAAATTCTGTTGCATCTGTTGCGCGAACAGACCATCAATCATTCGTTGCGCTTCGCTGGATTGAGGGATATTAGAAAACATATTAAACGCTTCCTGACACCCAGAACTTATTGTAACAACATCAGTCCGCAGGTCAACAACACTGTTTCCGGTAAAATAAACCTTTTCCGCGACTCTCCTTAAATCAGGATTTAACATTCTCAAACCTTTTCTTAAAATGAATTCTTACATAGTATTTGCGAACAATGGCAAAGGCAAACATGACACTAGTGATAAACAGCGTGGTGGTTACTGGTCCAAATTGGAAATAAAAAGCAACGTTAATCAGCACGAAGTTTATCGCAAGACTCAGCGGCGTGGCGATAACAGTATCGCTGACTGACTCTTTTAGTGCATGTTTATCTATGTTCATGTTACTGCCAATTGCCCTTGGTTCATACTGCCAGCGTGGTAGTTATGTTCCCTCGGGTCATATGCTCGAACGTCAACGGATGCCTTTTGGTCATGCTCGTTCAGGAGAATGATACCATAATGGAGAATCTTCATCAGGTCTTTACGCTGATCTGCTGGACCACCCTTTTTACCATATCGCTTGGCGTACTTCATGATGTTACCAACGCAGAAACCAATACCATGTCCAGCGTCAATAATCATATCAGTCGCCTGATACTTGTCGGTGGCGTAGTGTTGATTGTACGTTGAGTCAATGTACGCCTGGAGTTCCTTAATCAACTCGCCTTCATTAAATTTATAATCCATCTTACTCCCCTTCTTCATCAAGTATAAATTTCTTTTTTAGTCAGACCATACCTATTAGCCAAGGTTGCTTTCTGAGAAGTATTATCTTCATCCGAGAAATCAATGTAGACTGTTGCTACCTCATTTCTTAAAAGATACCTCTTAACCTGTTGTCCAGATTTGGTCGTTAATGATAACACCACTTCCAAATTAAACAATTTTGTTTCGGGATTATAAAGCCTGAGCTGCTTCGCTTCGACATGTTCGCAATCATATGCCGCCACGAAAAACCTTTCCTGACCGTCATTCAACTTTTTAATAATGACCACTTGAATATCCATAATCATGCCGCTCGCTTGGTTCTACGAAGAGCATCCTTGGCAGGAACATCAAGGTATTTACCTTGGTGATATGCTCGGACAGTTCGACCTGCCTGCCGCATAATAAACGAAACATCAGTTCCGTCTTGCTCGTCGTACGACAGAAGTCGGTCAATCCAGATCAGTGCACCTTCAATTGAATCTGATTTGTGAAGTCCGTGCTTTCCGTCTTCAACAAACTCAATCTCAAAGTTTTTTAAAGTTGCATCCTCTTGCTCAGCAATAAGATGCTCGTTGATGATTTGGTTACAGTCATAAAGCGAAACTTTAGAGACTCGCTTTAGACCAGTTTCGTCAAGAATTAACCTGCGAAAATTCGCAGGTATGTCTTTGTGGTTTTTGTACTGCATATTTCTATTCCTTGTTGTTTATTAGAGTGGAGCAAAGGGATTGTCATCCGCTTCGGATTCTGTTGTCTCAACACCAGCGTCAACCTTGGTGTAAAGATCAAGGAATGATTCCTTGGTCTCGTCATCAAAACGATTAACGCAGTGCTGGATTGCCTTCATCTTATCACCGAAGATGGAAAACGCACCAGCGATATGCGTCAGGCGGCGGGTAGAGATGATCTCGTCAACCCCACCATCAGCATAGGTCTTGCGGATGATATCCGCCCAGTCAATGAGTTTCTCAATGAACTCGTCTGAACTGTCCAACCCATTGGACTCGAACACCTTGCCGAGAATTTTCTTCTCAACTACTGGAGAGGGATATTCCTGCTCGCAGGTGATTGGGAATCGCTCAAGGAACGCTTCGTTCAGCACGTTGGTACCAATGAACTGACCTGTATCAGAACCTTTACCTTTGGTGTTCGCAGTAGCAACAACCGTAAACCCATCAGCAGGTTCGATGTACTCACCTGTCTTCTTGATGAAGTAACCAGAACCCTCAAGGATTGACTGCAGACACATGATACGCGCTGGGTTTGCCAGATCGATTTCGTCGCAGAGCAGCACAGCGCCACGCTCCATGGCAGTGATAACTGGTCCCTTGAAGAACTTGGTTTCACCGTCAACCAAACGGAAACCACCAATCAGGTCATCTTCGTCGGTCTCAATGGTGAAGTTCACGCGGATGACTTCACGCTGCGCACGAGCGCATGCTTCCATGACACCATGGGTCTTACCGTTGCCGGAAAGACCAGTGATGAACACGTTGAAGAATTTTCGAGACTTAATCACATCAGAGATGGTCTTGAAATTTCCAAACGGAACAAACATCGGATCTTTCGCCGGAATCAGGTTATCAGTGAAACCCGATGACATAGCAGAAAGAGAAACTGGTTCAGACTTAACTGCCTCAGAAATCGGAGTGACCGTTGCGGTCATCGCAGCAGTAGACACTTCCTGGGGAACAGGTTGCGCAGCGCCTAGTATCGGATCAACCGCAGGCAGCGCATATACGTTTCGTGACACTCGGGTGTCTTTATTGATCGCCCAGTGGGGGAACTTCTGACCCAGCGCTTCAGCGGCCTCGGTCAGTTCTTTGCGAGTGTAAGTATCTTTCACACCGTTATTGTTGTGAATGTACTCAACCAACGCCAACTGAAGTTGTGCTTTACTCATAATAAAATCCTCAATTTAGGAATAATTCAAAATATACACATATTATCGCTAATAGGGCGATAAAAAGAAACCCTCGTAAGTTATTGATTTTACAGAACATTTAGGAAACCAGTTCCATCAGTTCGGTAAGCATAGGGCGTGAAAACTTGCTTTCAGCGGTCGCCTTCTTGAAGGCATTCCGGATAGCAGTTTTCTTAGCGCCACGAACACTCTTGTCCAGATTTGCTGTCTTTGGCGACATCATTTTGCCGTTGAGAACAAAGAACTCAGAATAGGCAGAACCAGGAACCTTGGCATAACCTTTCTTGCGCAACTCAGCAGTGGCGCGCTGAGCGACAAAATAATCCATTTTAGTGGCAACATTTATCACATCGCTTTGTTTAGGGTTGACAATACGATAACCAATAATCTGGTCGCCTGTCTCTTCTCGAGCAGTCTTAAGCAAAAATTCCGTCACATGCATTCGAGCATAAGGGTTATTACCTTTGTACTCATACATCTTGCCAGTCTTCTTGTTTCGGATCTGGAAAACAGATTTCCCCTCTAATCCAAAATCTCGAATTTGAGGACCAAAATTCCCATCACTGATAAACTCTGATGAGTGACTAACACCGTCCGTCAGAAAGAAAGTGTTGACAATATCAACGCGATTCTCTTTACGAAAACTTGCATGGACCACAGGGTGGTTCAGGATAGTCGCATCAAGATTGGTGCCGGACAGACCGCATTCTTTAGGAACCCACCAATGTTGGTAACCGCCCCAACCTGACATAGCATTACACATGCCCAGAAAGTATTCTGCCATGGAATTATGCTGAGAACGAGACATGGTGCTGGAGAAAAAGTTGAGCAAGAAGAAGTTTTCAAACTCAAACTCGCCAACAATGTTTTTTCGCTTGTAGTTCTCGCAAGGACCAGTGTAATCGCGCTGGAAGGCATAAACCTCAAAGGGAACATTCACCTTGCGGCAAAACTCCACCAACAGCAGAAGTTGCTCGCCAGTTGGTTTCAACCAGTCAGACATAGAACCAGACCAGTCAACATAGATGATAAACCCATGCGACTTGCCTTCCTTAACATCGCTCATACGCAGGAAGATATCGTCGCTGAACTTGTAGTTGTTCATTTTGACCGTATCAATCACGCCCGACTTGGAATACGTGGTGCGAGCAAACTCAGTTGCCTTTTTACGCATCTCGAATTCACGTGCCATGTGATTGATTGAAGACTTGAAATTCTTCTTGAACTCAGAATAGTAATTTGCGTTTATTTCTCTTGATTCAGATTCGTCTCCTATTTGGTTTAGCGAGAGTTTCTCTTCGCAAAGAGCAACAATTTCCTTGTGGCCAACAATAGGAGGAAGTTCACTCGGAAGATTGACTTGGTAGTATGCCTGCACCGAATCATCAATCAGTGTTTCCATATTGAAGTCATATGCTTCCTGAGTTTCAATATCTTCCAACGGACTGTTGTCAAAAGCAGAACCGCCTTGTTCGGCATTCTCTTCTGTTTCGGCGTCAGAGGGGATTGCTTCATTAGACTCATCTTCCTCTTCGCCTTCACCAGACTGGGGAGCAGACTCTGATTCATCAGACTCTTCCTCTTCACCTTCGCCTTTACCAGACTCTGATTCGTCAGACTCTTCCTCTTCACCTTCGTCGGTATCAGAAGAACCTACACCAAGATCTTCGGTCTCTTCCTCGTCGCCGGAATCGTCAGACTCACCAGGAGCATTACCATCTTCCTGCTCGTCTTCCTCGTCTTCACCGCCAGCGCGAATGAAGTCAATGAGATCGTCTGTCAATTTTACAACGTCTTCCCAAGACTCAAGTTTTTCAGCAGTGTCAACAAAACGTTGCTCTGCCTCGGAAAACTTAATGCCAAGTTGGGGACCAACCTTGAATCGAAGATTCAGGCGATTCATCAGACTCATCTCTTGGATTTCGTCCAGATCGATTGTACCAAAAAACCCAGACTTGAACAGTTCGACTTTGCCTTTGGCATAGTCTTTCTTCAGACCAGGATATTTTTGCTGGATGAGTTTATCAATGCGGACGTCTTCAATGACGTTGAAGTATTGCTTAGACCATACACCGTGGCGCATGATGTCAGACTCCCAACAATCATTGTCAGTCCAGAGAGCGTGACCAACCTCGTGACCAGTCAGCATAGAAGCAAGTTCATCAGACGCTTGCTTCCAGACCGGAAGGTGGAGGACACGGTTCTCAGTATCAAAAGCAGCAGTCGACATAGAAGGATTCCTGGTGACCGTGATATTCTCAGTCGCCAGAAGTTTTGCTAGTTGATCAGTGTTTTTCATATAAACCTCAATTAATATACAGATATTATCGTCTGTATACCGCTAATAAGCAACCTTCGTAAGTTATTGATTTTTAAGGAAAAATGCGGGGCATGTTTCCATGCCCCGTTTTAGGAGGGTTTAGGGCGCTGCCTGGCGTGCAGCAAGCACCGAGCGGTATTCGTCGAGGGTAATGGTACCCATGGCGGAATTATGCGTTGCGCGGACCACCTGACCTTTCAGCGTCTTCCCATCGCGGATATCCGCTTCGCTCCAAGATATGTCATGTCCAAACACAGATTCGTCTAGGGAGAGATCCAATCCGTCGATGGCACAAACAAAACCTTGCTGCGCTAACAGTTCTTCGCGTTCCTTCCTTGTGATAGATCTGCTTTTATCGCGAAGAATAACGTGTTCCTTAATGACATCTTTCATTTCTTCAAGATACATTGCAGCAACCTTGCGTTGCTGCCAAGGATTAGCGAAGTTTTTAATAGCACGACGAGCAAACTTTTTGGCATTAGTTTTTTCTGTGTCGTATACTTTTTTATTTCTTTTCTTATCGAAACCTTTGATGTAAATTTCAAACACATCATCATAACGACTGGAAGAATTACCAGTCAAATTTGAATGCGCTCTAAGAAATTCTTTACCGAAGGCATTATGGTCAGTAATTACAAACTCTGGCGATAGATCTAATAATTCGAACAACACAGCTTGAGCGGCAGCGAACTTATCTTTATTAAACTTGTTACCTGATGCTCTTTTGATTTTAAGAACGTCGTTCAGAATCTTATCAACCTTCTTACAGTCGGCAGAACTAATAGGCAAATCAGTATTAACCATTTCTTCAATAACCGAATAACCTGCCTCGGCGTTACCTCTACCGATAACCTTAGCAAAGCAGATTGCCACGAACTCATCCCAAAGGCGACGCGGGTTCACATCAGATTCCCAATGAACTGGTTTGATATCGCCTCTATACATTTTAGTTTCAAACAAAGGATGGACTTCGTTTTGATATTCGTGGTAATAAGAAGTTCGAGATCGAATGTGTTTAGCAACCATCGAAGTGTCGTTATACATAATTGACTCCATATCATTAACTGGAGTAACAGTATTAACTGCCTTGAAGATCATCTGCGCTTCTTGGTTGGAGCAAACGTAAGCGATTAAATTGATTTTAATACCCAAAAAGTATTCTTGGACATTATCATCAAGTTGTTGAAAATAGAAGGACTGTCCGCCAAGTTTAATATCGAACTTTCCTTTGACAAAGTCACGAATCGCTCGACCACGGTGACCGCCGTCAATGATATGGTATTTCTGCCCTGGGTAAAAAACTTGGGAAGCTTCGTCTTCAGAAATATCCCTCAGGGTAATCGTCCCGCAAGAAATACCGCGCAACATTGTTTCGATAATTTCTCTGGACTTATTAAAACCCTTTTGGACCGGAGGTCTTTGGCCTATGGGGTTCGGGTTAATTTTAGCAAATCCGCCTTGTTCTGAGAGATTGCTGGAAAATTCCTGAACCGTAGATTCAGAAGAAGTGTACTTTAGTTTTGGTGCGAATACAGAATTCATAATATAGGTTCCTTTAATGAGTGGTGCGCCCGAGGCGCTATTAATCCGTAACATCAAGTTACAACCAGAATTGTATCTCACTCAAAGAGAAAAAGCAACCTTTTTGCAAACCTTTGATTTAAAAGAAGTTTTCCAGGGTCGACTCTGCTTTTTGGTATCTGCCGTTGCTGGTGTCCCTGAACCTCAGTTCAGCATGCCCCGTTGATTTACGGATATACATCGTACAAAGATCAGAGAATTCTTTGGCGATCCAAGAAATAGAATCATGGATAAGTTTCTCTGTTCTGAACTCTTGCAATCCACCTTCTTCTTTATAGTAGTTGGACTTGACAGTGATATCATCCAAGCGAACAACAACACCATGCTTACGGTATTGCCTTAAACTATACTCATAATCCTCGCCATGAGAAGTCACCCTGTTAAGGTATGGATCATGATCAGCGATAAACCCATACATACTTGCAATGATGTAAGACAGTTTAGTATAGGTTCGGTGCTTCATAAAGTATGCGTTCGCAGCAGCATAGATTCCAAAAGTTTTAGCGTTGTTATCTTCGCATTCGGAGAACCCTCGAAAGATAACTTCTTCTTCAAGGTCGTCAACTCTAACAAGGTTTTGTTCGCCTTCTTTGCGTTGTACTTCTTCGATGTCATCATCAAAGCACATCACTCGTGTGCCTTCAGGATACCACTTTTCAATGAAGTTTCTTTGAGCACCGATAGTCGGTACACCTTTCACGATCTCAATTTGATTAGCATACGCATGATGCGAAAAAGTTTCGGTGTAGTTTTCAAATTCACCTGGTTCTTCAGCATTAACAAACACTTTAATTTTCTGCGGGTCAATGTTATATGACTCAAGAACTTTAAGAGTTTTCTCTAAGATAGTGTTATGTCTTTTATACGATGGTATCGCAATACTGTATTCAATTTCATTCATTCAAAGTCTCTCCATTCCTAACCAAGGAAAAATCTAGTCATTATTCTATGTAACCAATTAGGTCTGTAAGTAAATGTATATTGTAACTCTTTTTTGATAACATAACAACCAACAGGTTGTTTTATTGTCGACATTCTAGGGGAGTATATAACCAAGTCTCTAATTTGAAGTGGCGTCATCAGAAAAACTCCTCAAGTGAAGATACAATCTTATATGCATTGGGATGATATTGTTGAACAACCTTACGACCAAGTTTACTTTCCAAGTAATCGTACCATTCCTGGGATTCCCACATTCCTGGACTAACACCATTCCATAATGGTCTCTGGTTCGGATGTTCTTTATTATGCATGCGGTCATCAACAAACTGGCGTCTTACTGCTTCATATTCCCAAGAACCAAGTTCTGACATTTTGTCACGGAAGTAACAGACCAGAGAAATACGTTCCATATCTTCCAACGTTTTACCTTTCGGCGGAAGCAGTTCCGTGTTACCATGAATACCGCCATGGTTGTTGATCAGGAGCAAGTCCCCTGGACGTATGTTAATGGCAACTCTAAATTCTGGCAACACCAAGTAACCGCCTTCCCAATCCTTTTCTTTTGCAACAACAGTAAGGTTGGAGAATCCTTCGTGAAGATCACCTGCGTCCCTGTGCGCTGCTGTACGGAAGTTTTTATTGACAGTGATAGTTGTGAATGGAGTATCTTCTCCAGCAACTCGGAATCGTGGGTCAAGTTCTGCTGCTCTTGCGTTTTGGTATGCGAATCTTCTTGGTAAGAGTTCGCTAAACTTATTAGCAAGTTTACGCATGAACGGATAACACTTCTCATACGTCTCAAAATGTTTCTCTGTGTAAGAAGTAGCACGACCATATGGAATTCTCGGATAACGGTCGAAGAATCCAGCAAGTCCAGAGTTCACCTGGTTGGCATAGGATGTGTCAGAAACGAAAGTTTCTTTAATGATTCTGGCGTCTGCCTTTGCCATTGATTCTGGCATGCCTCTCCACTCTCGAATCTTTGATTCAAAGAAAGATTCGTATGCATAACCAGCATCAGTGATTTTATTACGCAACCAAACAAATCCTCTGGATGATTGATCTTTACCTCTATGCTTTCTGATAATCTCAGCAATAGGATCTTCATCTTCAAACAATGATGATGTTGGACGGATAAAATGATCCATGATTTCTATCTGTTCATCAGTAACCCAGTCGCGGTTGTTAAGCTTCCCTGTTTTGGGTCCAGCAGCAACGCCCCGATTTTGAGTTGGTTGCGCCGCACCAATCAAACCTTCATAAGCACCAAGTTGTTCTTCTTCAGTGAACGCACCCTTGCGTAGTTTGAAAATGATGTTGTCCTCTGTAAAGCAATTTTGACAGTCTTTGTTACAGTCTGCCATCAAGTTTACATCGCAGTCTGGCGGCGCATAGAAGTCGCAATCTTCTTCAATCACAAAATCATAGGCGGTGTCTTCCATGTAGGTTCCAAGTTGGTGTTCGCAGTTCTTATGGAACTGCGCAGTGATAACTTTAACACCATCTTGCATTACTACATCATATTTACTTTCGTCAACCGTACCTTTCATATTCTTTTCCGCTGAGTTAAAAAATGCCTTATCCCATTCTTCGGGTTTGATATTATTTATCCCACTCATCACAACCCTCTCTATGGTTCTCCATTTCTTTTTTATAGAATATCATATCATAAATTGCAATAAAAACCAAGATCCATGAACAAACGCCAAGAAACATCATAACACCGCCTAACTCAAATACTGCGGAATTAGGATAGTTGTTGACGATATAGAACCCACCAAACGGTAACGCAATTAATGCAATTGCAAAGAAACCGCTTGAAATTAACCAATTTTTAATTTTCTCTTTCATTTCAACCTCAATCTGCAATGATGAATGCCTCTATTTTTTGCTTAAAACAGCGTACCAAAAGAAACCAGAAATCAGCAGACATGCGGTTGCCAATTCAAATGCAGCGCTGGATTGGTGTTGCACAATGTAGTATGCTGCAACCGGAAGTCCAAACATTCCAGTCAGCATAGTCGTCAGAACAATCATGAATCCAATAAACTCATTAACCTTTTCTCTATCCATCATTAATCACCAATTGTGTATTACATTTGCCATAATAAAAAAACAAGTTAAGAAGTTCACACCAACTATCACTGTTCGTAACAACGCAACATAATCATCATAGGGTTCTGTTTTGTCGTCAGAGAAACCGCCCAGTGCGTACTTCCAAATTGTCCAAAGTTTAATCATCATATATTGTTACCTTGCTATCATACAGTCCGTATTTGCCACGGTCAGTTATTATTTCGTAACCATTAAATTCTACTACTTTTTCTACCCCAATTTCAAGTATTTCTCTATAGACCGCTTTTAGAGTGGGGTAGGAAGATTTTTGAAATTTATGTCGTTTCTTTTTTGTTGCCATTACATTCATTACATTCTATAGAATTGATGACCATCGGTTTCGTGAACCATGGTGTACTCATAGGTCCATTTTGGCATTCGCTTCACAAGTTTGGAGTTCAGGTAATGTGTCGCGCCCTTGGTAGGGTCTTCGCTTTGTCCGGTAAGGACTTGAAAAGCAAGAGTTTGACATTCTTCCCAAATTATAACATTGTTATGAATGGTTCTGCCTTGATTGTCTGTTAGTTTAATTTCGTCTGTTTTGCCGTCGCAATACCAACTGAACTGACACATATTGCGCACTGGATAAACCTTTCCCGTATTAGGGTTCAGACGATGTATTCCTTGGAAGACAACTGAGCAAACATTGTTTGGATAATCTTTATGCTTGACTCTATTTTTCGTGACGTGCGCCACTGCTAATTTATCTCTATTGCTGGTGCCTCTTGACTCAAACCAGATGTTCAAGGCAAGGCATTGAACCTCTCTCGCATCAACATCAGGCACAGGCGGTTCGACTGTTTCTACAATCTTTGGTTGTTCAGGAACGACAACAACTTCCGCTGGTTTAGTTTCTCTATCTTCTAAAACAAGGAATGCAATTAACCCGCCGTTTATTGCAAAAAATGCGACAGTCAAAAATAATATAATAGAAAAGGAGTTATTTGTCATGATCATCTTCTTCCTCAAGTTCTAACTCGTCAAGACGCTGTTCTATGATGGCATCCATCTTTCCGAACTCTCTTCCATCACCAAACCCAACCACATACCCTCTGCGCACACCCCATGAATGCGCAAAATACATACAAGCCAGCGTCAACACTGTTTGCCAAAAAGGTGTCATACTTGTATATCTCCAAATCTTTCAGAAGAGATTCTTGATCCGGAATCTGAATTGTCAAACACAGGACCAGTATCTTCTTCTATTCCCTTTGGTGTCATACTCTCGTCAACATCATAGAATTGCATTTTTGCTTTATTAACGCCCAAAACAAAACGCTTCTTTTTGTTGAGATCAGCATAACGGTTCTTCAACTGAATAAACATCAGTTGCCCTAGTTCTTCCAACTCATCGTTGGTCACGAACACGCCAAGGAAATCAGCAGTGGCAGGCAACCCAAAACTTTCTGCAGTATCTTCCATTCCTGGATCAGAACTGGTGTAACCGCTTCGGTTTATTTGGGTTGCTGACACAATTGGTAAATCGAATTCGACAGCAAGACCACGAACTTCTTCAGCAATTGATTTAACATAGGTGTATGAGTTTACTGCACCGCCCATGCTTTTAATTCGAGAAGAGGCACAAATATTTAGGTAATCAATGAAAATGATGTCAGGGATAAACTCTTTCTTGAGTTTGAGTTCGTTCAGCAATGCTCGAAAATGATTGACATGCGCCTGAGAAGTTGGATATTCTTTGATGATAAGTTTACCTTGTGTTTTCTTGGCAATTTTATCCATCTTCTCAAAGTATGTGTTCTTGGGCAACTCATACAGGTCATCAATATTAACATCCATCAGGTTGGCGTCAATACGTTCAGCAATGCGTTCCTCTGCCATCTCTAAAGTAATGTAAAGAACATTCTGACCTTGCGATAAACAAGCAGCAGAATGGTGACACATGAACGCAGACTTACCAACACCTGGTCCTGCCATTACAACATTAAGGGACTTAAACGCAAACCCGCCCTTTGTGATTTCGTTGAAGGAATCTAGATCAAACGGAACACGCGGATGCTTCTCATGATAGAAACTGTATCGTTCCTCAACGTTTTCAATATAGTCGTGACCAACATTGCGGTCAAAGGAAACGCTGAGCGCCTTTGTTAGCAGATCAGGAATTGCCTGCCTTGAAAGAGAATCATGCTTACCATCATAGATCTTGATTGATTCCATGATGGCATTATAAGCAGAACGATCTTGACACCAGTGTTCTGTTTCTTCGGTCAACCACTTTATGTTTTGTTCCTTTTCCTTGAACAACTCAGGAAGCAAGTTGGAAACTTCTGCGAGCTCGCTCTCGCGAAGGTTGGACTTTTCAATCTCAATCTTGAATGCTTCCAGACTTGGCAGTTCATTGTATTTGGCAACATACTTGCCAACCATAAGGAACAGGTCTTTGTAGACGCCAGTGAAGTATTCTTTGTTGATATATGGAATAACCTTTCGCGTATACTCGTCGTTTACCAACAAATTATTCAGAACAAGTTTCTGTATGCTATCGCTCATTTACTATTGCACCATCATCATCTTCAAGTATAGAACCCAACACATCTCCAACACAACGTTGTAGTTCTGTGTTGTCTGGAGTCAAGTCACCGTCTGGCGTGTTTTCAATTTCAAACGCAAAATTTAAATTCTGCGTATGTTCATTATAAGACAAAACAATTCCAAATACAACCGTTTCAACAAACTCGCCTTTTAAGAATCGAATGCCCCAATCATTATCATTAAGAGGCACCAGTTGGTAATCTTCGTTCTCAATCAACTTCATTCAATTTCCTCTTCTGGAACGACTTCTATTTTGGTACCAGAATCTAGAACGTAGATTGATTTGACAAAATCTTTAAATGGGTCATACTGTAGTAAATCGTCAAAGTAACCAGTTTTGGTTATGTCTGTCTTTCTTATTCTCTTTTCTTTCATTTCTCCCGTTTCAAGGTCCATAAGCTGATAGAAACCCTTTGTGGGGGAATTTATAAACCCGCCAGCTACTGCCATATCAAACAAACCGCTGTACTTGTCGAGCCCGCCAGAAAACGTCACAGTAATTGGTATCTTTGAGTTTTCTTTAACAAACCTAGACTTCTCCACCTTTATGATGAACTCATATCCAGAAACATCTGCACCATCTTTTAACTGTCTACGGCCAATAAAGAAAACCTGATTCGCCGAATAGTAAATTCCTGTGCCACCAGACATTATGTCTTTCGGATACATACCAATTTCCTTGTATGTGTGGTTAACACATAACAAAGGGATGTCTTTGGTGTTCAGATATGGTGTTACCATTCGGAACAAACCCTTCAAGGCTTTTGCGCGGGTCATATCGGCAACAGACTTTTCGTCCAATGCGTCTTCAAGTTCTTTCTTAGACGCCAAATTACCGACAGAGTCTATGAGAATAAACACTCGATCGCCCTTCTCCATAGAATCTAATTGTCTAATGATATCAAATTTTAATTGTTCAACATGTTCAATCGGTGTGTGTAAGACACGATCAGTATCAATATCAAAATTTTCTAGATATTGTGTTGTTATTCCAAACTCGGTGTCATAGAGCAAACAGACAGATTCAGGATATTTATCCATATACGCTTTGGCAAGGACCAAGGACATATTACTTTTATACATTTTTGATGGACCCGCCAACACAGTCAATCCGCAAGAAATGCCTCCATCCAAAGAACCGCTCAATGCTACATTAAGGGCTGGCACTGGTGTGGTGACCAAATCTTTAGTTCTAAAATGATCGGATTCCGAAACAACCTGTGAAGACTTCACAGTTGATGTTTTTTTCAATTTATTCATTAATGACATACATTTTTCTCCTTATTTCACCTTCTGACAAAACAACTGCTTTGCCTTTGTTTATCCAATTGCTTATTGTTGCTCGAGTCACATTAAGAGATTTTGCAGCAAGAGTACAACTATCATACTCTATTCCGTCTATTAAAACAACCTTTTGCATCTTTCTAGAGTGTTCTTTTCTATATTCATCAGAAAACATGCCAAGTTTTTTGCTAGCAGTACTTTCGCCTCCTCTCTTTCGCGCTTCTTTCTTTTTTTCTTCTGTCATAGAAAACATACCCAATTCGTTTTTATGACACGCTTTTCCACCGATGGAACCGACTCTGCTTTGCGAATTCTGATACTCGTCAGGATCGTTTTCTTTTCGTTTCTTATGACTCATTTTTGCTGCGAAAGAAGCATCTTCTCGCCTCTTGAATGGAGATGTGTGGGGATTCGACTTACCCATTAAAAGGTATGCACTGAGGTTTCCTTTAACCCCAGTCATTTTATACCTTAGAAGGTGCACAAGTCTGTGTTCTTTATGAGTTAGTTTGACAGTAAAACCTTCATATAAACCTCCTTCGCACTTAGGCGTTATATGGTGGTTTTCATAATAAAGATTTTTGTGTGGGGTTCTACTTTTGGCGCGATGAATAATATCATCGTGAATGATTTGATAATTCATTTGTTTTCCTTTGTTGGTTGTTGACTGTTTTACTTGCCGGAGTCGCCGGAGTGCTATTATTTATATAACCAACAATTTCAACTCTTGTCTGCCCTTAAATGGAATTTCTATAAACGTATTCAATTGCGCTGGTTGCTTCAAGTTCGAACGGCCTATTAGCATACCAATTTCCTGTCTCTATATCAAGTTCTTTACATAGAGTAGCAATTTCATTGGCAGTAATAGGATATTCTTCTTTGATGGCGTTACCTGCAATGGCCACCATGATCTGATACATTTTATGATACCAACCTGTACCAGTAATTGCTCGGTATTCGTTTGCTAATTTTTTAGGGAAGAAGGGGCAATCTCGGTATCCTGACCAAGTAATGCTTCGATTGGTCATCTGGTCTTTACGATGTTGTATAATCTCTTCTCGTAATCCTTCGGGTAGACTATCCAGAAAACTGTTGCCTGTCTTTTTGATGAACTCGTGTTTCTGCATGATAACAGCAGGATCCATAATGGTATCCACATCGTTCTTGAAAAAGAAATTGAACGCACCTTCATAATCAGCAGGTATGTAGAACATGCGCGAGGCATCTTTTGTTTGCGGGTCACCCAGTTCCTTGAGTTCTTTGTTAAGAGCAAACCAGAAGTGAGAGATTTTCTCAGCAGGTACTGTAGATGTCAGCGGGAACACCAAACGAAACTTAGGTTGCTCAGGAGAGGAACTTGCTGTTGAGTAACAAATATAACGGTGCTTCCCGATGATACGCTCCAGATACTCTGAAAGGTTTTTATCTCCAGGAATCGTAATATCATCAACATCAACAGCGCACCATTGAGACCATTCAACCACATTAGAGTTTGCTCGAGTTTTACCTTCCTCATAAACTGCTGACGACAGCAGTTGCGCCTTTGGTTTGGTGTTGGGCACTCTTGAGAGATTGAACAGAAACTTCTCAAACTTTTCTAGCGTTGATATGTCTAATGTTTTGCTGGTATCTGTATCAAATATGTTATTGTATATTGTGATATGATAAGTCACGCAGTTCCCCAGAATTTTGCGTTCTCAGGAAGAAACTCGCTCCAGTTAGTATCAAACCAACAATTATTTGGTGCGGATGTAAACAAAGGGACAATATCACTTGGACTATAACCAGCATACCCACAACCAATTTGTGTTACCTTGAAAACAAGGTCAGGGTTAAATTCAGCATATTCAATGAATCTGTGGACAGATTCACCAATGTGTGAGAGAGATAAAACGTTAAAGTTTTCATCCTTAGTTGGTATTGCATACGCCAAACCAGTTCTTCCTTCGCCAACTCCTGGTGCAGCACCAAAGGTCAATCTTGCAGTCTGGGCCGCACCCGCGCCATGAATACCTGCTTTATTAGAACCAAATACAAAAATAAACATCACATAAATCCTTCGAGAGTTGATACCTCTTCGCTTGTCCATCCTATAGGGTCCAAAACCAACCGAAGCGGTTTTAGAAAAGTCGTTTCGAACATTTTACTATAATCTATGTGTCTATTCAAATTGAACTCTGATGGAAGTTCAACTGGAAACGAAATGATGTCCTCTTTGATCGGGTTAGGAAATTTCAAATAGATGAATTTTATCTTCTCCCCGTCTTTAATCAGATCATATCTGTTTGTCAGTCGATTCTTTTTCAGGTAATGGTTATACAACACTGCACCGCGTGAATGGACAGGAATGCCTTTACCCTTGGTGTATATTGTTTTACGGTCAACCCATTTACTGACGCTGTTGACTGTTCTTGGGAATGCCACGTTCTCTGCAGGTTGTTGCTTAAAATCCCTTTCGAAATCTGCCACAAACTTATGGAGTATTGACTGATCGCCTTCAAGGATCACTTCAAACGCCTCTTTCATTTTGTCGCGACAAACCTGCGGCGTGGAGGACTTGATTGCCTCAATGCCCATAATCTTCAGTTTTGGTTTGTCGTACCGAACGCCCTCATTATCATGAACACGCAGAATGTATCTTTTCTTGGCAGTCCAGATACCACGGTCAGCAATAACCTCGCGTTCCATATTCATACGATTGACATAAGCATTTGTTTCTTCTGCCAACAGTTCCATCTCTTTTGCAAGATGACTAACAAACTTACCTTCGGCAGACGCAAGGAAGTCTACAGTAGATTTTGGTTTTACCATCTCAACCAATGGATCCATATTGACATAAATTGAGTCAGTATCAATTGCAATCACATAATCTTGCTCTGTTTTGAGAACGCCATTTAGGTATTCGTTCATTGCTTTTTCAGCGCGTTTGATTGCCCGTTGACCAGACAAAGTGACAGACTCTGCCAACACAGGATCAAAGTAACGGAAGTGCTCGTTCGCAACTGCGCCATACAAAGAGTTTAACAGAATTTTAATTGCCATCTGCTGGGCATTCGCAATACTGTGTACGTTTTCGAGTTCAGCAGTTACACCATCTTTCATTTTATTTTCAGCATCAATCATTTTACGTTTCGCCTCACGACGATCGCCATAGAACTCTTTGATTACTGTTGGGAAAATACCTTCAAAGTCTTTACGAAACCTTGCTGTGTTTGCAGTAATACAGGCATTATCGGCGACTGTCATATCAACCATGGTCTCTGGTGACATATTGTACTGCAGCATGATGTTTGGGTACAGAGACTCAAAGTCGAATGACATAATATTCTTTAACAAACCAAGAACAGGTTCCTTCACATATCCGCCTTCAATGGAAACCTTGAGAGGGCTGCCGCTTTTTAAAGGAGGCGCCATGTTTCTCTTTTTCAGAGCGTTGTAGATAACGCAATCCCAGATACCTGTCGTACCAAACGCATCTTGGAAGTTGCACTTTGCCTTGAACGCAAGTTGGTAAACCAGTTCAATAAGTTTCAGTTTCTGCTCTAGTTTATCAACCAGTTCTACGTCGCGGATGTTGTAGTCGATGAACAATTGAAAATTTTGTTCATACAACCCATGCAACGAACCATACTCTTTCTTGTATTCAATCTTATGTGCACCAAGGACAACCCAGGAGATATGATCAAGAGAATATTGTTCTTGCGCTCCCCATGTAAGCACACCAAATTTTTTGAATAGGTCTTGGTAGTCTAGTTGCGCAATACCAACCAACTCATAGTATTGTTCTTCCTTGCCGTGCATACCAAATCGTGTGCGTTGGTTGATAAGACCCCAAGGAGAAAGTTTTTTGGCGGACTCAGCACCAACTAATTTTGTTATTCGATTAACAAGGTATGGTATATCAAAGAATTTAGAATTCCATCCGGTAATAACATCAGGAGTATTGGACTCGCTAGACCACCAATTAGTAAAAGAAACAAGGAGATCAACCTCGGAAGCACACTTAAAGTAAACAACATTATTTTGTTTAACCTCATAATCTTTCAGCCCCCAAACATAGAACACATTATCAATGTTGTTCTTGGCTGTGATTGCTGTGACTTGCTCGTTTGCCTCATCGGGTTCAGGGAAACCGTTTGCCGACCAAACCTCAATGTCAATGGTGGTTGCATTAATCTGCTCTGTGTCAATTCCTGCAAGACTCTTTGGAAACGCTTCTGATATGAACTGATAAACGTTGTTTTCAATTCCATAAATCTTGAAGTTTGAAATGCCCTTGTACTGTTTACGGAAGTCTGTTGCTTCCCGCATGCTTCCGAACTTGATGGGAGAGATTGGTGCTCCATAAAGGGATTTATATTCGGTGGGGTTTTTTCTGTCTTCAACAAACAGCGTTGGTTTAAATTTAACTTTCTGGTTGAAACGTTCGCCGTTTTTGTAACCACGAACCAGTAAGTCGTTGCCTTTACGATCTACGTTTGTATAAAATATCATTCAATAATCATACCTCAAAGTTGTTCCATATTCAAGGTTGGCGAGAGGTTTTGATAAAGCAGACCCCTCTAACTGCATCCCTCTAAAAAGGTTAGTGCATATAGGCAAGATATGCAAAGGCTGGTGCGGCGAGAAAAACTGCTGTCAAACTGACAGTAATTTTAAACGCATCAACTAAACCACTTTCTTTGATAGTCATTTACGTCTCCTTCGAGTTTAATGGAATTTTAAGGGGACGCTTTTCTTCAGGAATTTCTATTTTCATATCAATGACCAACAGACCGTCCGTGAAGTTAGCTCCGTCAACGACAACATGTTCGCCAATTCGGAATGACTCAACAAATTTCTTTGCAGTAATTCCCTTATGTGCATAGACACGTTCGTCTGTTTTTGGTGTTCCTTTTACAACCAGAACCCCGTTGTTTACTTCTGCTTCAAGATCTTCCTCTTTGTAACCAGCAAGGGCAATCTCAATTGAGAATTTATCATCGCCGTGTTTGACAACATTGTGGCGAGGAAACCCTTTCTCATTTGCGCCAGCAATATCAGAAAGTCTTTCGATCTCGTCCCAGATGTGGTCGAATCCGAGGAATCTTGAATAAGGGAATGTGAATTGTCTTGTTGAATGTACCATATCGGTATCCTCCATATAATTATGCAAGGTTAATTGTCTACTCGCCGGACCATCCGCACGAGCAACTTTATTTATACCGTATTATGGTAGAGTTTTCAAGAAATTTGTTTTGAACCAATAGAATATTTTGCGCATAACTCCCAGTTATCTCGTTCGCGATATGGGATGATTTTGATCTGGCGCAGCGGTGCGCATTCATTGACCTGAGATCGGTCAACAATTTGAACCAACCCCCAGTCTGACAACAGAGTTGCAATGCTGTTACGTCTCAGAAGATCATTCTCTTCTAGGTTTGCGCGTTTGCCATCAAGAAGAAACAGTTCCTTGAAATGTACAATGAAATATCTGCCCTGCTTGTGTAGGATGTGACATGACTGGAACAGTTTGTTTTCTTTTCTTGAAGCAACACCAATTCGTGTTAGTGTTTCGCGAACCTTCAAGAAATCATCTGGTTCGTTCAATATAACCTCCAGCATATCTGCCGGAGTCCAAACATTATCTTCTTCCACCTTTTTTCACCTTTTTCTTATTGCTTTTAACATGATAAAATCATGATTCGAATTTATTTATAAAATCTCAAAGTTATAGATGGATGTGATTCGCACTTCCTCAGCGCCTTCCGCCTTTTCTGACTTTTTTCGCAACGGATTTTAATTGTTCTTCAGAAAGAAGTTTCAGGGCATTACGCGCTTTTTCATTACTGTATCCATAATACTCTTTAACCACTTCCACATCTCTCTGTTGTTCTTGCTTGAACCATTTAGAGAAACGTTTTTTACGCCTAACTGTGTTCAACAAAAAATCAAATTGAAGTTTATGATCAATCTGGTGTTTAATGTTCATTTCATTTGCCAACAAAGTAGTATCATAGAAGTATGATAATTGTCTGTTGGTTAGAAAGGGGTTGTATGCCTTTTCTGTGATGTCATCAACAATAATCTGTTCTTTGGTATCGTTGATTTCATTAATAAAATCAAATGGGTTCATAATATATTACTCTTTGTTTAGTTGTTCCACCTCTTCTTTGGTAAGTTGCATTGCTTTCAGGACATTACCCTTTGAGTCAACCCAACCCTTAGTGGTGGCAGTTGCACCCTTCAACCATTTTGGCGTTGTAAGTTTTCTTCCTTTTGAACCAACTGGGGCAGCAGGAACCTGTTGGAGATCTTCGGGGACTGTCTCGCCTTCCTTTTCGTTATCAAACCATCCAAACCATTTCATACCTTCTCCTTCGATGTCTTCGATTATTGCAATTTCTTCTGTCTTAACCTTCTTTGGTTTTTCTCTTATCATCTTAACTGCGGTGATCAAAAGCACAACCGCCAACGGGTCAAACACAAACACCAAAAGTAGCACAAGAATTCGAACAGTTTCTTCTAGTTTATCCTTTGGGTTGTCATAAATCAAGGCAGCAATATACTTTAATGGTCCAACCTCTAACTCAATTGCAGTCAGTTGTTGGTTGAGCGTCAGTTTGTTTTCTTCCAGTTCGTCAATCTTTGCCTGAGCAGCGTCAATGGTTTCTGACATGATATCGCGTTGGTCTTGTTGCTGGTCGCGAACTGCTCGGTATCCATCATCACCAGATATCTTGTCATACTCAATAAGCGTTTCAAGGGCACCGTCTAACTGGGCAATCACTGACTCGGCGTCGGTAATCTTCTTCTGCTCTCGAGATATCTGTTGTTCCAGACGTTCAATCTTCAAAGAGTTGTTGGCAACAGGCGCGTTCTGTTCAATGTGTGCCTTTGATAAGAAACCAAAGATGCCCATACTTGTTATTAGCATCAGGACTGCTACAGCAATCAACAAGTATGATTTAATCATGATTCCTATTTGTTCCCAGTAGATGTGAAGATATGCTGCAGAAATAAGTTTAGCATATTCCATGACAGATGCCATGACAATGACGGAAATGAATGCACCATGAAAGATTGCAGTCAATCCAACAATGGAGAAGTATGCGGCGCATCCTGCTAAAAGAAGTGCACCTAAGAGGGCAAGATAGTTTAATACCATACCCTCTATTTATATACTATGTCAACGCAATCCATTGGTTGAGCGGATACTCAAAATTACCACTCATTGCTTTATTAACCAAAGCAGGATGTTCATCCATCGGGATGAAATCTATTACCTTTGTTTCAGTGGTTTCGTTTATGAGGTCTCTGTTTTGAGTCATGACACCAATCCCTGGTTGAAAAGTTTTTTCGTCAACAACCATAGCGTATTTGATGTAAGACTTTTTCTCAGAGGCAATTTTTGCTACACCGGCAAATTCAGGAACAGAAACCGCCGCCCCTGTGGCAACGACGATTCCTTTCAGAAAGTTTCTTCTTGTTGTGTTCATTTTAAGCAATCTCCACGTTCGCCATGATCTCAGTCATACAAGCAACAACGTTCAATTCGCCATCGGCAGCAAATGCCTGCTTGTACTGATACTCTGCAAGAATAACAACCAACTGTGGAATAGACTTTGCCTCAACCTTTTCATACATCATATCATAGATGTTACGAAAGATTGCGGTGGCGTCAACATCAATGTTTTCCACAACCCACTTGCGCATTGCTTTGAAGTCTTTGTTCTTCAGACTATTGAACAGAGCATTGTAATCTGTTCCTGTCAGACGATTGTCATCAGAAATAAGGCCATTGATTGACATTGATTGACATTCATTGATTGCCCTTCTCCAGTCAGGCGCATGGCGCATGATAAGGTCAGCAATAAACTTATCATTATACTCAACGGATTCTTTCTTGAGAATGTCTTTCATTCTCTTGAAGAACTGCCCGCACATTTCAGCAAGTTCAGTTCTGGTTGTGTTGAACTCAACCACAGTACATCTAGAATGCAATGGTTCAATCAATCGGTTCTTGAAATTGCAGGTAAGAATAAATCTACAGTTGTCTGAGAAATTCTCAATAAACCCACGCAGGGCAGGTTGTGTAGATTGTGCGTTTAGATAATCTGCCTCATCAAGAATAACAACCTTCTTCCCTCCAGAAAGAGAAATAGAAGATGCAAACTTTCTGATCTTTCCTCTCAGCGTGTCAATGTTTCCTTCTTCTGAAGCATTAATAACGATGTAGTCAAGATCAAGTTGTTCGCAGATTGCTCGGGCAGCAGTTGTTTTACCGAGACCTGCCGTACCAGTAAGCAAAAGATTTGGTACAGATCCGGTCACAATAATGTTTGATAGTTTTTCTTTCACATCTTTGGGTAAGATGCATTCGGATATGGTTTTTGGTCTATATTGTTCACACCACAAAAAGTCCATGGACATGGTTCGCTCCATTCATTATATAAAAAGAAGTTGGGGCGTTGCCGCCCCACACTTACTCTGCGTCGCCGTCAGAACTATCAGACTCAGACTGTGCTTCTTCAATCAACTGAATCAATGCGATTGATTGATCACGAAGTTGACCGATTGTAGCAAGTTCTTCGCCTCGGAAACCGCCGCGACTTGCAACAGTATCAATAACTGCTACCACGCTTCGGGTCACTCGATTCGCCAGGTCGACGATTTCTTCAACATTTTCGCTCATAATTATTCTCCGTATGAACTATTTTTTTCTAGGGCACACCAGTACTGCAGACTGGTGGTTGTATTCACAAAACGTGAAATAAGTTTAGAAGACAACGAAACAGTATAGTCTCCATCAATCATTTTGAGATTTCCTACATCAAGAACAAAATCAAAATGAGGTTGTTCAAATTCACCATCAACATCATGCGTCAAAGAATTAGCAGTTTCAACTTCATCAGACCGCAATGAAAGACTAACTCCATTATTTGTGTTAGAGTTAACATGTAACTCGGTAACTCCTAGAACTGATGATGCTTTTCGAATTTTATTTAATGTGCTTGTATCTAGTACAAACTTAACTTCACATTCTGGCATTTCAATGTCTTTCTTGGGAGTTGTTAACATCTCAAGTTCGTCATAGTAAAACCGAATTGAAGTTAGTCCAGATTTAATCTTAACGCATTCTTCTGTAAATTCAAGGTCTGGATCTTCCAAAAGTCCGACAACGCTGAGAAACTCGTTAAGGTCGTAAACCCCAAAGGTTTGTGGGAAATTCTCAGACACTTCTGCGGTCGCAAAAAGATTCTTTGCTTCAGCAATAGTACGAAGTTTATTTCCCTCGTTAAACACAAGGTTTTGGTTAATTGACGCAAAGTTCTTAAGAACCGTCAATGTTTCACTACTCAGTTTCATCACTATCATCCTCATTTTCGTGTGTGAATATGCCTTCTGGCGGGTTGTGTATATCTACAAACCTTTTGAATCGAGATCGTACTCTGCCAACTGCTTCAAGTTCTTCACCAAGAAACACGCCTCGCTGAGAGCACATATCAATAAGGTTGATGACATTAACCATGTCGCTCAACTTCAATTCAAATTCTTCTTCGGTTGTGTTTTCTTCTTCCATAATCAATCTTCCGTATGTGTTGAAAATCCTTTCTTTTTCTCAAAAGTAATTGTTCGTTCAAATTTATCTCGCAGCAGTTCCCGCTGGTGGGAAATTACAAAGATACTAACACTATCATCAATAGTATCTAATATTTTGAACAAGTTTTCAACCCCATCTGCGTCTAAAGATGCATCAAAGGTTTCGTCCAAGATGAGCATGTTGGTTGCCACGCTGTTTTTTCTTTTAGCGATTTCTCTCCATGTAAACAACAGAGCAAGGTCAATGCGCTGTTTCTCGCCTTCACTAAATGAGTCGTAAGAGAAATCGTCTCGGTGCCTTGACCGTATTGTTTCGTTGAATCCCTCGTCCAACTCAAAACTAACATAGAAGTCTAGGGTCTGCAAGTAGTTGTTGAGGATCTGGTTCATTGCTGGTAGATACTGTTTGATGATTTTGGTTTTGATACCAGTATCCTTCAACAACTCAGAACCAATGTTCAAGTATTCTTTTTGCTCAAGCAGGTCCAGTTTAATATCTGCAAGTTCGCTTTTCTGCGAAACATAATTTTCAAAAACCGTGATGGCATTGCTTATGCTCTCTGTTTCCTCTAACTCTTGGAGTTCTCCTTGTAGTATAGAAACACGAGACTGCTTACTGTTAATGTTTGATTGTATAGACTCAATCTTAGCAAACACTGCCAGTTCTTCGTTTAACTGTTCCTGAATCTGCTGTTCTGTTTCTGAGAATTTAGCAGATTCTTTTTCTGCACCAACCCTAGCAGATTCATACGTGCAAATCCTTTCCTTTGATGCAGCAATCTTTGTTTCCTTGAACTGCTCGTCAATTGATTGGTCGCAGGTGTTACAATGGTCGTTGTCTTCATAGAAAGAGATTTCAGAATTGAGGTCTTTGATCTTGCGCTCAAACTGACTGATATAAGCCATAATATCTCTGATCTTTTTTGTGGTGTTCGCTAGATCAGTTTTGAGACCATCAACGCTGTTTGTGTTTATTTGACTCAACTCTTCATTAAGTTCGTCTATCTGTTGCTGGGTAGTTTGAATTTCTTCTCGTTTACCCTCAACAAATTCTGCAGTAACTTTTTTAAGGTCGTTGATGTGCGACCTCTGCGACAACATCTTAGTGTCAATCAATTCAATCTGGTGGTCGTTGTATTCAGTATCTGCCTTATGTTTGCTGACACGTTCTTTGAGTATTGTGTTCATGCGCGAGAACAAGTTAATGTCAAGAATATCCTCAACAACCTCTCGACGTGACCAAGCAGGCAATTGCATAAACGGCGTGAAGTTTGACGAACCAAGAACCTCAACTTG
>Ga0099849_1000197_pt1 | contig 26566 bp, 26 predicted proteins | sample CB_VirMetaG_4_FD_78177 | JGI IMG/M metagenome (GOLD analysis project Ga0099849, IMG submission 78177) | Freshwater to marine saline gradient viral communities from Chesapeake Bay - CB_1508_1M Viral MetaG | ecosystem: Environmental > Aquatic > Marine > Coastal | place: USA: Chesapeake Bay... | reverse complement strand
TCATCATCTACTTTCTCAACCATATCATTAGTTGTTGGTGTACCTTGTGATATATTAAGATACTTCTCATCTTGTCTCTTGTGGATAAAGTCTCTAGTCTCTAAGTAAGTTGGTAAAGATAGATGTCTAATCATATCTTTAAGATTTTTAGGACTAAGTTTCCTACTTCTCTTACGATGTAAGACACTCCTAGCTTTTCTAATCATGCCCTGCATAGCTTGTAAGTCAGCACCAATATAGAGATAGTCATTGTATAACTCCCACTTGGTAGCCATAGGATTTTCTAGTGCAATAGCTTGATACAAAGCCATTTGTATTAGTTCTCTCCTATCATACTTATTCCACTCTAAATCGTTACTACCTTGAACTACACTTAACATTTCATCAAAGTATTCAACTTCACCTTTACCTAGTGTGTAATTAGTTATATCTGACAATGGCGTAAAGTCATAGTAATACCACCTAGTACCAATTTGTATATCGTAGTTTGCTACTGTTTCCATAAGCAAACGATATATCTTTTCAGGTGTAGCGTTCTTGTTGTAGTACGCTTGCACTATTGAATTAATCATACGCTTTATCTTAAAGACACTTACACTAGGCACTAAGTCAGAATCTAAATCTGTAGTAACAGACCTAAGTGTGTTACTACGCCTAGCATTTCTAAGCCAAGTATCTGCTTGATAACCTGAAGCATATCTCTCTGCAACAGGAATACTTGTTTCTTTATCAAGTGGACTAACATTTCTGTATGTCTTTTTAGGAAACATTTTCTGTTGAGCTAAAGCAATTAGCTTTTCTCTCCTAGCATTATCCTCGTTACTGCTATCAACTACTGGAATAGCACCTGATTGTAGCTGAGGTTTCACACCTTTAGCATCAGGTACTTTTGTATATCTCTTTCCAGTAGATTGTAAAGCAAGGTTAGGGAACTGTTGTCCTTTGCTACGAGCTTTACCTCTCTTTACAAACAGCATTATTCTGTGTCATCTGCGTGTGAAACTACCAAAGCATCAGCAATTTCATCGTAGTTATCAGGGAATATTGTTTGTAATGCGTAGTCCAATGGAACTTCTTTGTCCATTAGCTGACCTAGTGCTACCCACTTACGAACTGAGAAGTCGCCATCATTGTAATCTGCATATACTGCACGCAGTTTCTCAGGCAAACTCTCAAGTGCTTTAGGGTGTACTTTGTCAATGTTTATCCTTACAGGAAATCTATCAAGCAAGGCTTCTGGTAAGTCCTCTGGAACTCCGTTCATAGTTGCAACTACTTGGAAGTTAGGTTGTGGTCTTACCTGTTCTTTGTTCTTGTTAGGCAAAGTAAACTTTGCAAACTCAGGGTCATCTAGTAAGGCATGCAGAAATGATTGCACATCTACACCAGCATGGTCAATCTCGTTAATAACAAGTCTTGCACCATCTTTCCATGCTTGAATACCGACACCATCTAGCCAATCCATACCACCTTCTTCATTGAGTATGTAATGACCTAGCACTTCACTAGCACTACTATCTTGTGTCAATGTAATATTGTATGTTTCTCTACCCTCTAAGTTGGTTGTGTTTGCTTGGTATGTTTTACCAGTACCCGGTTTACCATAGAGCAATACTCTTGGTGTAGCACCAATAATTGCATCAAACAGTTTCCAACAGTTACTCTCTGTCATTGTTTATTCCTCCTCTGTTGAGTTCTTACCCAACATCTTTTCTATATTTTCGATGAAGTCTTTATTAAGTTGTTCATCATCAACTTCTGACCACTCTGATAAGAAAGCTTCACGCTCCATTTCAGTAGCAGCTTTTGGATTTAACCACTGAATATCAGGAACATTCGGTAATAAATCCAGTGCATCAGCAGGAACATCTACAAATACAGTTGCGTATTTAATATTAAGTTCCTTACCTGATTTACTTTTAACGATAACTTCTAGCATCAAACGATAGTGCAGTTCTGATGGAACTCCGTTCTTGTGATAATGTGGCATAGCCAACATCACAATCGCAGGAAATCTATCATCTGCCCTATGGTCATGGTCATCATACTTGTCGCTATCATCAATTCTTTCATCTAAGAAACCTTCTCGTATCTGTCTGTTATAACCATTTTCAATAGACAAATCGTTTAGTAACGATAGGATTGGTATGGTAATAGCACAGTTCTTTAGTCTCTCAGTTGCTTCCTCAACATCTTTAGGAAAGCCTTCAATTCCACTAACCATTAGTTCTCCTTTCTAATTCGTGCATATAATCTACAAGTATTAGTCTTACCTAGTCTTCTAGTTTGATATTGCAATACTTGTCCTTTACTTTGTAGCTTGCTTGTCCAATACCTACCAGTGCTATCATAAGAATTTGCAACCTTCTTATAATCATCACCAGTGTATTCGGCAATCAAAAACCAATCATCTAAGTTGGCTTCTAACAATGAAAGAGTTGAGTTGCTAAATATATAGCCACTTCTACCTACTTCATCTGCATATACTTTCTTTGGTTTGAATATAGGGATTATATTATCCATTATTCCTCCTCATCTTTCTTAGCTATAAACTCTTTATAGCCATCTTCATTACAACAAACACAAGTCTGTTCTACCTGAAACTCTTCAGGATATTTAGCCTTGTATTCATCTAAACAGTTGGTACATAAGGCATAACTTCCGTGTATATAAACACTTGTCGGCTTGTCAAATGTTCCAACTTCTATCTGTGCATTACAGAAATCACATACCCACTCATCATCTCCAATACCAGTATCAATCAAGGTATCAAAGAATACATCGTGCCTACCATTTTCTTTGTAGTATTGTTCTCTCTGTAATCTATCTTTAGCCCTGTGTAATACAGGGTTTTTTACTATGGTGTTCACCACGCCATACATTATTCTGCCTCCTCATCAGCATCATACCATCGGCTTTTTTCCCAAAAGGTTGGGTTATGGTCTATGAGCTTTATATCAGCATTGTCATCTGCTAACGAAACTAACTTATCTATCTGTGCGATAGCATCTACTTTCTTTATCTTGGACATAAAGGTAAAGTCCACAGTTAGTTTATTAACATCTTCATTACTTGTACTTGTTAAGTCATATACATTATCACTCATAACTTATACTTTCTCCTTATCCTTCTTAACTGATAATCTAGTTGTATTCGTAATAGCCACATATCAAAACTAAATTTTCTATTGTAAATAAATAATTTAATCTTGTTCATCACAGCAACCACACTTCGTATCAACAGGTTGTATAAAAAACCTACCTATTACTAACTTATGATATGTGCAATTAACATAGAGTTCAGTTTCATTTCTCACACCGACTTCTAACTGTTGCTTATACACACTACCATCTACACCACCAGTCTCATCTATACAGGTTTTACAATGGACATATCCATCTAAAGCACCTAGTTCTTCTAGTGTTACAGGCATTATTCCTCCTCATCTATACAAGATTGTTCCTTACAATCTTCTTTTGTACCTTTATGTAGGGTTTGTTCTTGTTTACCAGTTTCTAAATCAACAAGTATATTTCCGTGATATATACCATCTTCTTTTATTTCAGTTGTATCAAGAAACATTTCTGTAAGATAATTAGGCATTATTCCTCCTCCATTTCTAATATCCAATCTTTTATATACATATTTTCTACAACGCTAACAGCGTCATCCCAATCTTCAGCATCAAATCTGACAAGTATTTTATAAGTTGGCATTATTCCTCCTCTTCTTTCTTGAATACATCTTTAAGTAAGTCATCAACTGCTTGTTTAAAGTCACCTTCAACAACTTCTTCCTCTGACTTAGCAACAACATTACCTACTAACATTGGATTACCTATGTTGATAATGTCAGGAACAGAGCCATAGAACGCTTGAAACATACTGTCATTAGCTTCCTCACTCTTAAGAACTTTGAGTAATGCTTTAAGGTCATCACCCAATTCATCTCCGTGTTTAGCACGAAATGCTTTTTCAACTATATCTAACTGAGCATGAGTTACTGATATCATTGCTTGTTGCCACAAACTATCCCAGTAAATAGCCATTGCAATTACAGGATTTTGTGCATCAATATAAGCTCTCTTTTGGTCTATCTCTGCTTTTTCATTATCAATCATTATTGAATTGAAACCAAAGACAGTGTTCATTGGAAAAGGAAAGTAATTTACTATGTTCCCCATATTAAATTCTTCCTCTAACTTTTTAACATACTCCTCTCGTTTTTCTCTATTATCTTCATTTTGCGAATACGCATCGATACCCATTACAGATACCTCCTCTCATCTCTCTTTACATTACTTCTCTTGACTGTTTGATAGCCACAAGTATTACATTGAACTCTGTGATACACAGAGGATTTAACATTTGCTTCTATCAACAATCGGTTGTATGTGCCTTGATAACACATATCGCATACCATAGCTCTCCTTCCATAGATAGCTCGATACCTACACTTTCAATACACAAACAGGGACTTAAAATGTTTTACTAATGTAGGTATCAAGCTACCTACTAGGCAGGGAGAAAGGAGACACATTAGCTACATGTCATAGACCTGCCCGTAGATAGCTTTATTTTATGGGATAAACTTTAAATCAAATTTATCTTTAATTCTATTCTTTATAGTATCTTTATTCTTTTTCCAATATAGATACGCTTTATATTGCTTATGTTCTTTATTAACAGCCATTACACAACTTCCTTTCTACAATCGTTGCACTTACGATAGCCTTTGCTTACGAACTCCAAAGGCAGAATAATAAAACACTCAATACATTGGGGCTTCTCTGCCTCAATGATAATGTAATCGTATCTGTCATTGGATTTCCATTGACCATCAGTAACAGTAGGTTTGTCAGGATTAATTGCATAGTTACAAATGCACTCGCAATCATCTAGCTCATCTAGTTCGCAGATACAACAATCACAGTTCTTGATATGTTGCTCTCTAGCTTCTGTATCATCAACTGTCTTGATGACTTTACTTGCATCTTTGTTGCAAAGCGAACACACTTTACGACCAACCTTTGTAGTAGCTTGACAGAAACGACAAGTCCATAGGTACTTATCACCATCTTCTACTGCAATAGTAGGCTCTCTACTGCCTGATAAATCAGGCACTCTAGTATCTATTACAACAGGTACATCATTTAGTTTGTCGTAACCAACTAGAGTTCTCTTGGTTTTAGGAACACTTGAGTTCCTATATCTTTTACTCATCTGTATATCCTTTCTCTATATACGATATGCATAAAAATGCATAAAGCCGAAAATTTTTGGGCTTGGAATTATTTTGCGACTTTGAAATTTTTTTGCGATTTTGCTTATGTTAATAGAATGACTTGACATTTTCGTATATCTTGATGCAGTGTGTGTTGCATAGAATACTAGAATATTTTTTTTTGTTTACTATGCATATAGATTGTTTAATTAGGTTTTGATTATTAGGGTATCAGTTTGTGGTATGAGACAACTGTTCCTGTATCAGACCATCGTGAGAATAATCTTGAAGGGTTTTAACACGAATGGTGGTGGGTGGGTGTCGGGGGTGGGCGACAAATTTTTTTATGTAGAAGTGTGAACTAAGGGGGAAGTCCACACAACTACAATTATTTATACTGTGCTGAAGTCGGGCATTTTATCTACGATTTGGATTAGCTCGGCTAGGTCATTGTTAACACTAGCTGATATTCCTTTCCACTGTAGATGGTTAGGTTCTAGGTGTACATTTTCGTTTGAAAGAGATTTTACTTTATCATTAATCTCTTTTAATGTACCTGTGATTGTGTAATCACTTTGGATTTCTCTATATGGGAACAAGTCTGTACCCATATCTTTTAGTACTGTGAATGTTATTACTAACATAGTTTCCTTTCTGTTCGCCATAGCGAACAAGCGCGTGCCGAAGCACGCGCTCGATTTGAATAAGTTACTTTCTACGATATGTAGATTTAGCTTTACCTTGCTTTGCACTCCAAGAGTTCATTGTATCTTTGATTTCTGCAAGAGTGCGAACTTTACCTTTGGTTACTTTAGATATTTTATCTGTACCAAGTAAGTCAAGTAGTGCTTTAGGTAGTTGTCCTTTAGCAGTTAACTTGAACTCGCCTTTCTTTAAGATAGAAGGGCAATTATCAAGTATATCCATAAACTGCATAATAGCTGGATAGCTACCTGAAGGTATTTGTTGTAATGTGGAAGGATTAGCCATACCATTAGTTTGTTGTGCTATATGATATGTATATTTACCTGTTTTGGTATCTACTAATTTTACTCCACAAAATGGACTACCAAAAAATGATTGTCCCATATAATATTTAGGTTGTTTAACCCAAGTATCTGTACTCATATTATTTATCCTTTCTCTATGAATAGCTTATACTTTATAACCCAATGTGAAATGAGTTACAAAAAAACTGAGTAAGCGTGCTTTTTTAAAGTGTCAAATTTGTTTTGTATCCTATGTCGTAGCTTGAGTGGAAAAATACACAAGGAATTTCCGAAGGAAAGGAAGGTGCTATTTTTATAAGGGAAAGCCCAGACTATTGCAGAATAAATTTTACGCTTTACGAAAAGTATGCTAGAACGAAATTGGAACTCTTTTCTTATCGGCACTTCGAATTAAATTATTGAAAGAGTTATGCCGATTATGATAAAGCTGGAATGCATAGGGTGGTGGGTGGGAATAGATGCGTTCGGCAGTTGATATTTTAATGGGGGGTAAGTTATGCCGAACTACTTAAGGGTTTGTATCGTTTTAATGCAAGGGCGTGTGTTTGTAAGACAAAATACGACATACTATAACTATAACCACTTAGAACTACCCAATACGCAGTCAATCTGCGTGTTGCTATAAACTATTAACAAGGTGGAAGTTTGAGCTAGTGACAACAGTTCACAGCGAGTGTTAATGTGGGTGGGGGGTGTGTCTATTATGTAACATCTCCAATAATTACTGGCAATTTCCTCTACATAAAAAAAGGTAGCTAGTTAATCCTATAAGTGTTTAAGAAACTCTATCGCTAGAGTAAGTTACAGGTTACAGTGAGAAAACATCCCATAAGTTAACTAACTACCTAATGTAGTATTTTAGCACACTTACAGTAAAAAAAGAAGTTATAAAACTCTTTTTTCTATAGTACGCTTATGGGGGGTGGTTTCGGGCAATAGCGGACATATATGCTACGCATATTATTGAAGTTGAGTTAGTAATTTTCTAGTGTCCTTGGGTACTGACTTTGTGGTAATCCCAGTCCATCTTGGTAGATGCAGTCAGCTTTTTGCCGTACCGATAGCTCTTACCTGTAACACTGTAGTCATTAAAAACTATTTGTTAAATTAACTATAGTGCTATAATAATTTTATTCAAGTTACAGGAGGATAAATGTTTGATTTTGAAGAACAGCTAGCTGTCGGTAAGAAGGGTGAACAGTTAGTTAAATATTATTATGAATCCCAACTAGATGATGGTAAGACTAAGTTTATCGTAAGGGATGCTAAAGAAGAAGAACAGAAAAAAGGGGCAGACTTATTTATAATTAACAATGAACTTGGTCTTAGGTATGTAGAAGTAAAAACTGACACCAGGGCGGAGGAGACAGGGAATGTAGCACTAGAAGTACAAGTAGTGTATGGGGATACAGATAAGCGTATTGGATGTGCATTAAAAACATTCCCTGACTTTCTCTTTTACTGGATATACCCAACCAACGAACTTCTTTACTGGAATCCTGATGAGCTAGTTCCATACATTATGGACTGGCTAATAGAAAGTAAATACAAGATAGTAAATGCAGAAAATAAAAATTTTTTTTCACGCTCTTTGATAGTGCCTATAGAAGACTTACGAGCAACCGGGGTCGTACACTCGATAAGCGTAAGTTATCATCTTTTAGAAAAAGTGGAGACAAGCTAGGTAAAGGAGGAAAACCTAGCTCATCTCCTCTATAATTATATAATGAGAGAAATCACAAAGTGTAAACTTTGTAACAAGGACCTTGAGTTAACGCAAAGTTACAAGATTTGTGTTAATCTTGGTTGTACAGAATACAATAAGCGAATTAGGAGAAATAATGCCAATAAGCAAAAAAGGTATGAAAAAAAGATACGGGGCGAAGAAGAAGAGTAAAAAATATTCTAAGCTCTAATGGGTAAAAAAATTAAAACAAGGAGAAATATCTTTAGTAGCCCACAGCTACTTAAAGAATGGTCAATGGACCTTGCCGAAGCATGCGGTAGTGTTCTTATACAAAAGAAACCTAATGTATCTAAAATAGATGCTTTAGTGGAAAAGTTTGTAATTGACTACAATGCTAATATGGAGTTATTAAGTGGCAAAGAAAAAAAAGAATAGTTTAGTTGGAAATATTAACAAAAGAAAAAAAGCTGGAACTTCTCGTTCCAAAAAAAATTCTACTATTTCTAAGAAGGCATATGCTGCTATGAAAAAAGGTTGGAAGTAATGGCACACGAAAAACGCAAAGCATCATTATTAAAAAAACACGGATTGTCTGGTGTCAATAAACCTAAGAGTACACCTAAGCATCCTACAAAATCACATGTTGTTTTAGCACAAGAAGGACACAAAATGAAGTTAATTAGATTTGGACAACAAGGTGTTAAAGGTGCAGGAAAAAATCCATCATCTGCTAAAGAGAAAGCTAGAAAAAAATCTTTTAAAGCAAAACATGCTAAAAATATTAAAAAAGGAAAAATGTCTGCAGCTTATTGGGCTGATAAAGTCAAATGGTAAAAAATATAATTTGTATTGCACCTGATTGCGATGCACAACTTCCTGAAGGTAAAACAAAATATTGTAGTGATACCTGCTATAAAAGAATATCTCAGAGAATACATAGAGCTAAGAAAAAAGGTGAGACATACGAATTACCTGTAAAAGAAATAAATCAACCTAAGTCTGCAACTGTTAGGCGTGGTTCTTTGTATGACAAGTTTAGAAACCAAGGCTATGCATCAGAACTAATTAGAGATGTAATTACAAGACAAGAAGTAGCAGATGCACTAGGTTGTACTGCAGGTCATGTAGCTAGAATGTTAGCTGCATATAGAGAGGATTTAGAAAAAGACATACAAGCAGAAAACTGGGAAGTATCTGATGATGCTAAACAATCACTGGAAGATTTTAAAAACTTTAGAGATAGATACTTTCTTACAGAACAAGGTGTACCTTTTGAAACAGCAAAATTTCACAATAACTGGATAAAATCAATTAACAAAGCTTTACTTAATGGTGGACAACAAATGATACTTAGTCCGCCTAGACACGGCAAAACAGAATTGTTAATACATTTTGTTATATGGCTTATATGCAGAAACCCTAACATCAGAGTTATGTGGGTAGGTGGTAACGAAGATATTGCTATGAACTCTGTTATGTCTGTTATGGATACATTAGACAGTAACGAAAAACTTAAAGAAGATTTTTGTGGACCTGGTGGTTCTTTTAAACCTGCAACTAGAGCAGGTAAGATGTGGTCAAGAAATGGCTTTACAGTATCTACAAGAACAGTATCAGGTATAAAGTCTCCAACAATGATAGGTATAGGTAGGGGAGGTAAAATCTTATCTCGTGACTGCGACATAATTATTGCAGATGACATTGAAGACCACAGCTCTACTATGCAACCTGCATCAAGAAACAATACAAAGAACTGGTGGACTACAACATTAGGCAGTCGTAAAGAGGAACACACAGCTATGGTACTTATAGGTTCAAGACAGCACCCTGATGATTTATATTCTGCATTGTTAGAAAACGAAGCATGGGAGACAATAGTAGAAGAAGCACACGATTCTATGTGTATGAAACCTGAACTAGAAGAAGATGACCATACTGACTGTATGCTATGGGAAGGCAAAAGAACTTTTAAATGGTTAATGAATAGAAAAAGAGATTCTATGACTACTGGTGGTCTTAAGAACTTTGAGATGGTATATCTTAACAAAGCAATAAGCGAAGCAGCTAGATTATTTAATCCTGAACAAATAGCTAAATGTTACAACATAAATATGCCAATAGGCACAGTTCCTAGTGGTTCTTACTTAGTTGCTGGTTTAGACCCTGCTGCAACAGGATATCAAGCAGGTTTCTTGTGGGCAGTAGAAACAACAAGTAGTGATATAAAACTTACAATGGTTGATTTAGACAACCACTTAGGTGGTGGACTAGATGAAGCATTTGAGTTAATTAAGAAGTGGTGGGATATGTATGGTTGTTACCACTGGGTAATTGAAGAGAATGGTTTTCAGAAAGCTATTAGACAAGATAAAACAATAAAACAGTTTTGTAATGTGCAAGGTATAAAGCTAGAAGGACACGAAACCCATAAAAACAAATGGGATGATAGATTTGGTGTTACTTCTCTTGCACCTATGTTTAATGACCAAATGATTACATTGCCATACTTAGATGCTGAAGCACAACAAAAGACAACACAGTACACTAAACAGCTAACATACTTTGCATCTAAAGGAAGTGGCGGCAAAGGATATAAAAGTGACATTGTGATGGCAAGTTGGTTTCCTATGAAAGTAGTTAGAACCTTGACAAAACTAACTTATGCTGATATGGGAATTGAGTACACTCCTAGCTTTGATGGTTATAATAGTGTACAATGGAACGAAACACCTTGGAGTTAAATGAAACCGCAAGAAATTATTGAACGAGCATCGTATCTTAAAAGGATGCATGATGATGCACTTATAGACAGAAGTAGATTTAGAGCAATTTTAAATGGTGGAGAAGATGGTATAAGACAATTACTTGGTCCAGGATTAGATAATAACGAATCACATACTATACCTGCACCTAACTTGCTTTTATCTGCACTAGATAGATTGTCACAAAAAATAGGTAAAGTACCTAGTCTTGATGTTCATATAACAAATGCAAGGGATAGTCAAAGAAATAAAGTCAAAAAAGACAAAATAGAAAGAATTATTACTGCATACGATAAAATGCAAAAACTAGAATTACAATTACCACAAGTAGCTAGATGGTTACCGGGTTATGGTTTTGTAGTATGGGTTATTACTTCTAAGCCTGATGCAAATGGAAATATGTATCCTTGTGCTGAATTAAGAAATCCATATGATTGTTTCCCTGGATATATGGGAAATATGCAAAGCCCTAGTGAATTAGCAATAATACAGAAAGTTCCTATAAGAAAACTTATAGATATGTATCCTGAGTTAAAAGCATACTTTGAAAATAAAGATTCAGAAGATACATCATATGACTCTTACAACCTTAGATATACCGATGATGGTAGCTGGGAAAACTCTGATGAAAACGGAGATGTAATTTTAGAGTATATGAACGAAGAAGGAACTTATGTTGTACATGTTGCTTCTAAGAAAATAGTAGATTTTGTTCCTAATCCACTTAAATCAGGTCCAGCATTTGTTATAGCTAAAAGATTTAGCTTTGACAGATTGCAAGGACAGTTTGACCAAGTTGTAGGTTTAATGGCTGCTATGGCAAAAATAAACATATTGTCAGTTATTGCTATGGAAGATGCTGTATTTACAGAAACAAACATAGTAGGAGAAATAGAATCAGGTCAATATAGAAAAGGTAGAAATGCTATAAACTATTTGACACCAGGTTCACAAGTAGTCAAACCTACAACAAACTTACCATATCAGTTGTTTGAAGCTGTAGGTAGGTTAGAAAGACAATTAAGAGTAGTTGCAGGATATCCTGTACAGGATGATGCTATATCTCCTAACTCTTTTGTAACTGGTAGAGGATTAGAAGAATTAGAGTCAGGTGTTGGTGCAATGGTAAATGAATACCATACTGTGCTTGAGTACGCTTTACAAGAGATAGATGCTAAAAGATTAGAACTTGATGAGGTATTGTTTGCTAATAAAAGAAAACCTATATCAGGTACATACAAAGGTGCATCTTTCTCTGAAAGCTATACACCTTCATCAGACATAGATAAGAATTATGTAACTAAAAGAAAATATGGTGCTATGGCTTCTTTCGATGCACCTAATAAAATTATTACTGGTTTACAACTTTTACAAGCGGGTATCATAGATAGAGAGACTATGCAACAAGAAATGGATGGTTTAGAAAATCTTACTCAGATTAATGAAAGAATTACTAAACAAAGAACCGAGGAAATATTATACCAGATGTTGTTACAAAATTCTCAACAGGGTGACAAATCTGCAATGATGGCAGTAGTAGAAATATATAACAATCCAAAACAAATGGGAAATATATTGGAAAAATACTTTACTGCACAAGGTGAAGAGCCAAGTCCTGAAGAACAAGCATTGATGCAAATGTCACAACAAGGACAAGCTCCTACTCCACAAGGTCCACCTAACTTAGCAGCATTACTAGGAGGTGCAAGTGCCTGATATTAATCAAGAGTTTGCAAAAATTATTGCACAAAATTACACAGCAGAAGAACAACCTATGTGGGAAGCATCATCAGAAATGCTTGCTAATAAGGGTAAGTTTGATATTGGAAAAGTAATTGACATAATGACTATTGCATATATACCTATGGTAGGAAGAATAGACATACTTATTGTTCCTGATGATTTCGATTATGGAGAAGATTATGGCACGACAAGCTAAAAGAAGATATATTTCAGAGTCTTATGGTGACAGTCAAGAGTTATCAGAACAACAAAATGCTGCTGAAATGTTTGCACAAGAAGAACAAAGGTTAGCACCACAACCTGTAGCACCGCCTAGAGTAGATGCTTTACCTTTGAATAGACCAACAGAAAGACCATTTGAATCTGTTACAGCTAATAACTTAAATCAATTTGGTACTGGGTTACAAATGGATAGAAACTTTCTACTAAGTCAAATGTATGCAGTTCTACCTAGCTCAGACATATTAGCTTTAATGGATGATGGAGTTAGTTAATGGCATGGGAGTGGGGTTTTACATCACCATATCAAGATGCTCTTGATACGGAATTTGTCAGACAAAGAAAAAGACAAGCACAAGAATTAAGAAATTACTTTGCTAATAATGAAATAGCACAAAATCTAGTAGGCATTGCTAATGAGTATGGCTTCTTACCTACAGATGTTCAAGTAGCAGGTGCTATGGTTGGTCTTACTAAAGACAGTCCTGAGTTTACCTCTATTGTTAATTCATACTTAGATAAAGAAAGAAGTTGGTGGGAAAGCATTAAGGCATCAGGTAGAGGTGCAATTAGAGGTGCATTTGTTGGTATGGAATCTGCTAGCCAATTTGTAAAACGATTTGGTACAGCAGGTATGAGATATTACTCAAAGAAACAACAAAACCCATTGTTATTTTTTTCAGGCATAGGTACTGCATTAGCAGTAATTAATCCTGATTACCATACAGAATTAAAAAATGTTATGGAAGAAACAGGACCTACACTTGCAGGTAGAGCATTTGAAGAGATTAGAAAAGGTAATAAAGTTAATCTAGGTGAAGGTTATTTTGGAAACTCAACACTTGCAGAAGATACAGATGTATATAAAGAGTTAGTTGGTAGAGGTGCTAATCCTGATGAAGTTAGAGAAGCATTACAAGAACAATTAGGTAAGCCATTGTCACAAGCAACAATACAAGACAGAGAAGCTGCTGCACTTAGTTATCAAGGTAGAAAAGGTACAGTTAAGTTATCTCCTGGTCGTGTAGCTGCAGTAGAAATATTTGAACCTGGAAGTAGAGCATTTAAATTTATGTCAGGTGTTATTGATGGTGCATATACTATATTTACAGACCCTACAACATATCTTGGTTTAGGTTTGTCTAGAGCTGGTAAAGCTGCTAGGACATTTACACCTAACAATAAACCTGGTCTTATAAACAGAGCTGTTAGAGCTACAGTTAACCAACCTGCTGCTAGAGAATTTTATCAATCACAAGTAGGTATTGATATTGCAGAAATGTTTTCTAAAGCAAACACATATGACCAAATAGATGTTCTTACTAAAGGTCAGCTAAGAAATTTACCTGATGGTGCAAGTATTGCTAAAAGACTTAGAGACACTAACAATGTATCAGAGATACAAGAAATACTTATAAACACAACTAAAGAAAATTTAAGATTTCAAAATAGATTAGATGCAAACTCTTTAGTGTTTAAAGGTAAAGTATCTAGAGCTGCTGCTAAAGCATACTATGGTGGTGAATTTGCTGCTGGTGGTTTTAAGACAGCAATGAAACTAAACAATGCAGATAGCAAATGGGGTAGGTTATTTCAACAATTCCCTGCACCAAAACTAAATGCTAATGATTTAAATACAACTTTCTTTGAATTAAAAGACTGGATGCGTTTTGCAAAAGTAGATGATGAGGTTGCATTTAAAGCATTAGATAGAATAGCAGATGCTATTGATGATGATGATTTATTAAAAATGGCAGATATGCCTTTAGACCCTACACAACAGTTTGACCCAAGACCTGCAAACCTAGCTAAGTTAACATTAGTATTAGATGTTCTTGGTGGTGATGATGGTGTGTTTACACACATAGCATCAAAGTTTGATGCTTTAGATTTACCACCTGAACTTAGTAAAGGTATTAGAAAGTTTATGGGTGCTGTTGATGAAACTAGAAAATACTTTAGAACTAATTTATCAGAAGAGTTTTGGCAAGGACAAAAGCTTGACATTATAGATAGTCAAGGTAATGCAATACTGTCACAACAGTTTGAATTAAATAAAGCATTAGAGATTATAGAGAGAGTAGCTGAGAGAGCTGGTGTTAAGAAAGTAGAAGTAGGTGGTAGAAGAAGATTAATCAGAGATGCTAGAACAGACTTAGAAAAGTTTATAGATGATGCACCTGGCACAGGAACTATTATTAAAGGTGGTGCAAGAACTGCAGATGATGGATTTGAAGTATCTACTGCAGGTGATGATTTTGGTAAACAGTTCTCAGCACTTAATGCTAAGTTTGCAGATGGAGATACTGTAGAACTTAAGTGGGCTAAAGCTAAAGGTTACTCAACTATTAAAGCTGCAAAGAACAATGAAGCTGTAGATGCTAGTGGTAGGTTAATAGAAAACTTTCCTTACTACGAAGAGTATTTAAAAATATGGAATGCATGGGCTGATGAAAACCCTGACCTTATACAAGAGTTAGCTGTAAAAGCTCAAGGTAAAACATTAACAGATAAGTTTGCTAAAACAGATAACAACCAAGCTAGAGCATTAGCTGAAATTATAAATAAACGATTTGGTAAAGGAAACATTAATGACATAAGAGCAGAAGGTAATCCTATACCTATGAACTTTCAAGTACCTAAAAGAGGTACACCATTTGCTAATAAAGACACAAACACTATGGAGCTTATACTTCAAGGTAAAAGAACTTCTACTACAAGAACTCTTGCTGGGTATGGACAAAACGCTCCTGAAGTAGGACAGATAAGATTATTTACAGATAAGAGTGGTAGAAAAGCTATGGTAAGAATTACCAAAGTAGAACTTGTAGATAAAGATTTATTTATTAATCCTGATAAAGAAGCTTTAGCTAGAGAGATTGCAAACAAAGAAGGATATACCTTTGAGTATTACAAAGAAAGAGTTGGTAATAAAGTTTCTAAAGAAAATTATGTTCGTGTTGAATATGAACTTGCAGGACCAAACAATGTTATTAATGACTTAAAAGATGTAGCAAGTATGAATTCACTTAAAGATGATTTCTTAGAACAAGTAATGCCTGAAGCTACTATTGACAGACTTGACCCTGAGATGGAAGTCTTAGTAAAAGAAATTAACAGTGGTGGTCAAGAAGGTGTAGACTTCTTAGGGTTACAAGTAGCAGATGAATTAGGAATACCTACTGGTGGTGTTGGTATGCCTGGTCTTACACAAAAAACATTAAAAGATGGTAGATACGATGGCAACGCAGGACAACTTCTTAAATACAATGTTCAAGATTCTATTGACTTAGCTATAGAAGAAACAAAAAATCAATTAGCTAAATTATCAGAAAAGATATTAAAGAATGCATCAGGTGGTAGATATTTAGATTCCCCTAACATGGAAAAATATTTAAATACATCTGAGATAAAAAGATTTCAACAATTAACTAGAGATAGAGAAAAGTTAAGAGCTCAAGGTAAAGAGTTAAATAATACAGATTTAAATGATTATAAAGCTTTAGATATAAAAAGGCGTGGTGGTTTAAAGAACTTTAAAAAAGGTGAAGATGCACAAAAAGCTATTAATGATTACCTTACTACTGTCAAAGTCAAAGGTGGTACAGATTCTATTTTAGAAAGAACTTTTAAACTAGAAGAAGAAGGATTAGCTTTACAAAATAAAATTAAACAAGCTAAAGAAAATTTATTAAAAAAAGGTTTATTGCCTGACAATCCTACAGATGAAGATATACAAAAAGTATTAAAGAGTGCAGAGACTGCAGATACAGTATTACAAAAATTAAATGTAAAACTAGAAGGTAAAAACTTTAGAGGACAAACTCAAGAAGGTAAGCGTATTAGGGAAAGGTCAATACCAACTAAAGACCTTGAAGGATTAATAGACCCTAACAAAACAATACAAGAATCTATTGATGAGTTACAGTTTACAAGAAAAGCTTTAGACTTTTTAACTAACAAATCAATTGTTTACAGAATAAAAGGTAAAGAAGATTTAGTAATTGTAAGATATTTAAAAAACCAAACTGATAATGGAGTATCTCCTGAATTAAACACACCAAAAAATTTAAGAGACTTTTTGAAAAAAGAATATGATTACACTACTCCAAAAACACTTACTGAAGAAGCTAAAAAGCAACAAGGTAAAGTAACTGACCCTAAAAAACAAATACCACCAGAGAGAGCATTTGAATTTGAAAAATTAGAAATAGAAAGAGTTATTGATTATGATGATTTTGATATTCAAGGCTATAAAGATTATATAGGTGAAGGTGGAGATTTAATAGCTAACTTACAAATTAAATTAAATAAAACTAGAGAACAGTGGAATAAATTAGAAGCTATTAAAGGTTATCAAGGTAGAGATGCAGATAGGTATTTAGAATTAACAGAAGCTTTAAGAGAGTTAGAGCTTGGTGACTTAGGTGGTATAAAACCAAAGCCAAGTCATTACAGGATGAGAACTATGGCTAATGTAGATAACACAGATGTAACCATAGTTGCATTTAGTAAAAATAATATTTTAAAAGATACAGGAACAGCTAAAACAATATTCTATGCATCAAGAGGTAAATGGCTAGGTGATGAGTGGAAGAAGTTAATACAAGACAATATAGACAAATATGATACTGGTGTGTTTGCTAGAAGTAATAACAAACCTCTTATCCTTATTAACTTAGATAATCCACAGCTAACAGATGACTTTATTTTAGAAGCACAGAACTTTCTAAAAGGTAAGAAGGTTAATATTGCAGGACCAAGCTCTTATCAAAATAAAGAAGTATTAGAACAAGTATTAAGACCATTATTTCTTAGAAGTAAAACACCTTTAAAGAAAACTAAAAAAGGTGCAAAGATGATTGACAATGCAAGAGTTACACCACAACAGATATTGAGTTTCTTTGAAGATAAAGTACAGAACTATGAAACTATGGAAAGAATTAGCTCTGAGCTGTTCAAGGAAGCTCAGATAGAGGACATAGCTAAGATTAAGGGAAGACCTACCGCACAGCTAATTGCAGAGTATCTAGGTACAGATGCTATACCAATGCCTGATGCAAGGTTGTTCTTGAGAGTATATTCTCCTGCTAGAGAGTTTTGGATGAGGGCTTCAGGTAAAGGTAAATTAATACCTAAGAGAATTGCAGGACTACAAGGTGATGAAATTATTGCATCAGAGTTTGAAAGAGAACTAGCTAAACCTGTTGCTAGATTATATGAACTAACAACTAAAGACCAAAAGAGTACAGCAGAAACTGCAGAACTTATGGTTAGAAATGCTAGAAGAAGATTTAAATTAACTAAGAACGAAGAAGATAAAGTTGTTAGAGAACTTACTGCAGGTTATTTAAGTACTCTTGGTGACTACTACATGAACAAAGCTTGGAAGCCAGCAATACTTCTTAGAGCTGCTTGGACATCTAGGGTTGTAGGTGAAGAACAGATTCGTATGTGGCAAGATAACCTTGACAATGTATTTAGTCATCCACTATCTGCGTTTGCTTGGATTATGGGTAAGGATAAAAGAAGACTTGCACATAAGTTTAGAGGATATGATGAAGATGATTTTGCAGAGAGATTAATTGCAAAAGGTGTGTATGACATTAAAGGTGACACTATAGGGGATAGTATTGCACATGGTGCTGCTATGACTAAGACACATGGTGGTGTGTTAGACCCAACTGTATTAACAAGAAAAGGTTCATTCTTAGAAGTAAATAAAACAGATGATGCTTTCTTTGGTGGTGGTGCAGCAGAGATTATACAGTTAGGTGATGACCCTATAGCTGCAGAGATAGCATTTAGACTTACAGGATTTAACGGAACATTTAGAGGTGAGTTAATCTCTATGAAGAAATTTACACCTGGCATTGTAAAAAACAATCCTAATAAAATTTTTGTCTTTGGAGATAACTTAGCTAGAACAGGTAAAGCAGGTCAAGCTATTATAAGAGATGAGCCAAATGTTATAGGTGTTCCTACAAAGATATCTCCTAGAAAGTTTTTTAGTGATGATAACTTTGATGAAGCAGTAGAAGCAATAGATGAAGCATTCTTAAAAATAGATGAAGCAAGAGGTCTTGGTAAAGTAGTCGTATTACCTGAAGATGGTTTAGGTACAGGTCTTGCACAACTAGAAGAGAAAGCTCCAAGAATAAATAACTACTTACAAAGAAAAGTTAAAGCATTAAAAGAAGAACAAACTGAAGCAGTATTAGAAGAAACAGTATCTGCAGAAGATGCTGTACAACTAATTAAAGATGAATTTTGGGAGGGCGACCTAAGAGGTTGGAGAGAGTCTGTAACTTATGGTGCTGATGAAGTAGGTAAGTATCAAAAGGTAAGAATGCTTACAGATAGAAAAGCTGCTGATGCATATATTGATAGCGTTGTTTCTAGAATACATTACAAGACTGGTGGACACTTTGATACCTATGAAGTATTTCCTGATGGAACAGAAACATTATTACATAAATCTAATGGTGACTTTAAAGCTATATCAAGAAAGTCTCCTACAAGTCTTATTGAACACAGAATAACAAAACCTGGTGATGAAGAATTAATTAGACATATTGCATTTGGTAAACAAATACAATCAACTAGAGACTTAATACCTAGAGGTAAGCCAGGTAAATTAAAACTAGGTGTTGATGCTGATGGTAATCCTATTGAAATAACTTGGGGTAGAAACCAAACATTAGATGACCATAGAACTTATAAAGGTTATTTAAGAAAAATAGATGAGCAAAGAAAAATATTTGATGAAGCTCATGTAATGAAGAAGTCTACCTACGATATGAATGCAGAGACAATTAGCAAGTATGACCAAATCATAGAGAATATGTTTACTACCTTTATGGCTGTACCTACTAACAGATTATCTAGGTCATCTGCATTTAGACAGTATTACTGGAGATTCATAGAAGAAAATGGTGCATATTATAATGATGAATTAAAAAATCAAATTATAGGAATAGCAAAAGAACCTACATCTAAGTGGGTAAAGAACTCTGCAGGTACAGCAAAAATACTTAAGGGAACTAAACAAATAGCAGATGCTGATTCTATATTAGGAATAGAAAACTTAAATGAGTTAGATGAAGCAGCTAAAGCTTATGCATTACACGAAACTAAAAGACTTCTATACGATTTAAATAAACGACATGTAGTCTCAGATATGTTAAGACTTGCATTCCCATTCGCAGAAGTTTATCAAGAGATTATAGGTACTTGGTCAAGATTAATTAACCAACAGAAAGCATTGTCTGCACGAAAGATACAGCGTGTAGTTCAAGGTGCTAGAGGTACAGGTGAAGAAGGAGAAGAAGGTTTCTTTCATACTGATGAGATGTCAGGAGAAGAAATGTTTTTCTTTCCTGGTACTGAGTTACTAACTAGCTGGATGTTTGGAGAAGATGAAGATAGATTATTAACTAATCCTGTAACAGGAGACCCAATGGAAGCACCTGATGTAAGAGTTAAACTAGAAGGTTACTCATCATCACTTAACATGGTTGCAGGTAATCCTGTTCCTGGTTTAGGTCCTTTGGTTGCAATACCAGCAGCTAAGTTACTTCCTGATACAGAAATCATTGACAAGTTATTCTTTCCATATGGTAGAGAAGAAGGTTCTGCACTAAGTCCATATACATTCTTAGAGCAAACAATACCTTCTTGGTTAAAGAAAGTATTAAGTATAGGCAACATTAGTTCTCCTGAAATAAAGAGAACATACGCTAATACATACAAAGATGTTCTTAGAATGTTAGTTACTACTGGTTTGTTTGATGATTCTACTAAAGCTAAACAACAAGATGCTATGAGAAAAGCTGAAGAGATAGCTACAAAGATGACTTGGATTAGAGCTGCTGTTCAGTTCGCAGCACCTACAGGTGCAGTAGTTAGGTATGAAATAGAAACTACTCCTGGTGGTGCATTGTATTTAGACCCAGCAGAGTTTAGTGAAAGTGACCCTGATGGTTATTACTTTGGTATGTCTGTATTTGCAGATGCATATTATAGAATATTATCTAAATACAAAGGTGACCAGTTAGCTGCAACAACAGAGTTTGTTAATCAGTTTGGTATTGACCCTACAGCATTGCTTACATCTAAATCAAAAGAAGTTCAGAAGCGTTCTTATACAGAAGTTGGTGGTAGGTTTACAAGACAGAACCAAGAAGTATTAGATAGATATCCTAACATTGGATACTATATATTCCCTGACAATCCACTAGATGAGTTTGATTTTAATTCTTGGGCAGATTCTTTTGCAGAAAGAGATAGAATAGAACTATCAGAAGATGAGTATGTAGCTGCAATTAGAAATGCACAAGGTAGATTAGCTTATGAATATCAGAGAAGATTATTGTTTGATACACCTGCATACGCAAATGTTCCTAGTCAAAACAAGTTTGAGATGTTAACTGCTATAAGACAAGCATTGATACAAGAGTATCCTGGTTATGGTGTAACCTCTACAATTCCTACATCAATGGATGTTGCTGCAAAGATTAGAGAGTTTGAAGATATGATTGCACAAGATGGCAATACTAAAGTTAAATTACCTGATGGTAGAAGTGTTGAAATAGCTAAACTACCTGCAGTAGAAGGTGCATTAGTGTATATGCAGGAAAGAAACAGGCTTTTGTCAGAAGCTAGACTTGTTCTTGGAAGTAATGTATCATTACAAAGAGAACAACTAAGTGGAGCAAGAGCTAGATTAAGGCAACTATCTCAAGAGTTATTTGCCCAGTATCCTGACTTTTACTATGTGTATCTAGATTTGTTTAAGTATGAAGTTGAAGAAGAGTTTACAGATACGACATTATACGGAGGTAACTCTTAATGGATAGAGAAGATAAGAAATATCAAGAGTATGGTTTTACCATTAAAACTATATTTGATGCGGTAAAAAAAGGTCTAATATCATTTGATAAAAAATTAGTAGAAGGTTTTTTTGAATCACCTCCGCCTGATGAAATCTTAAAATTACTTATAGAGTTTAAAGGTAATTTAGTTGATACAAGATTTATGCAAGCTTTAAAACCATATTTAGCACCTGATGTAGAAGACTTTGAAAGAAGAGCTAAAAGAATATCTGCATTTGTAGCAGGATTAACTGGACAAGACCCTAATGCAATTACTGTTAATTTAGATGAAATAGATGCTTATAGAGAAGCAGATGCTGCTTACGCTGAATCTATAGGAGAAAGACAATATGAACTTTACACATCAAAAGGTAGAAGACCTGTAGTTACAGAAGAAGGATTAGCAGATGCTGCTTGGGCTAAGTATAAAGAAACAGGAGATACAGAAGCATTAATAGATGCGTTAGCAAGAGTTGAGTTAAAAGAATTTGAATACGATGGTGTTCCTACTTTTGCTGCAAGATATACATCAGGACAATTACAGTTCTACGGATTACAAGATGATTTACAATTAGCTAACTTTAGAGAAGCTGCAGGTAACAGAAACCTTACACCAGTATTTAACTTTGGTATAGCATCTACATTCTTAGCAGGTATGGACGCAGGTAGAATAGCTAATGTTCAAGACAAACTTATGAGAGCTGGTTTCTTACAGCCAGGTTCATATGTTCCTGGTGTTGTTGGTGCAGTAGGTGTAGGAAATGAAGATAATACTATAGAAGCATTAGAAGCATCTTTTAGTTATTTCAATACAAAGCCTGAGTATGCACTAGATGTAAATGATTTGAGAGAGATAAACGAGTTATCAGGTGGAGAAGAAGGTGTGTTCTTAGGATTTATGAGAAACTACTTTGAAGAAATTATTGAAGAAGTAAGTATTAGAGATATAAATCCTATCATTACAGCACCTACTCTAATAGCACAAGCTAACCCTGAGTTCTTAAAGTTCAATGTAAATCAAACAGTTAGAGATACTATTGGTGCTAATCCTAGCCTTAGAGATTATGAAGTTATATACAACTGGGCATCAGGAGAAATAGAAAGACTTAGTGCTGCATACGCAGAATCACAAAAGGTTTATGAACAAGCTAGAGTTGATGTTGCCGCACAGGCACATCAAGATAGAGTTGCAGGTAAAGAAGAAGAGTATTATCTATTACCACCAGCAATGTCTGATGATGATGTATCAGCAGCATTTGCTACAGGTTTAGATGAGTTTGTGTATAATTACTTCAAACCAATGTTAGACCAAGGTAAAGAAGACCAAGCCTATCAGCAAGGACTAGGCGTAGCTATAGCAAGTTTGAGTAGGTAATGGACGAAGATTTTTTTATAACGATAGATAGATTAAGAAATCAATTTAACATTGAAGATAAGTATATACCTGCATTAATGATGACAGCTTATTATGAATCAACATTGAACTTCGATACTATCAATGAAAATAAAGATGAAGAAGGTAATGTTCTAAGTAAAGATATAGGATACTTTCAGATTAATGCTGCTAGTTTTTATGACAAGCAAGGTAACCCTGACCCAACACTAACTAGATTTTTTGAAAAGATGGGAGACAAAAAAGAATTAAAACAAAGTGCATTTGAAGATAAATTGTTAAATGAAAAATACAACACAGCTTATGCTGCTCACATAATTAAAGACTTCCATGAATACAGCACTAAAGACCCATTTGGTAAATGGACTGCATATACAGATTATGTAAAGCCATTCCTACAAGGAGACCCAATACCTGGTAAAACATTACAAGAACAAGTTAATGGTATCCAAGCATACATAGAGGCTTATATGTATATACACGGATTAAAAGAAAAAGAAAGTCTTAAAAAAGCTTTTAGTAATCCTAAAGTAAAAGTATTAGATAATTTTATGGGAAAGATTAAGGCAAACAATGACAGATAAAGCATGGAAGTATTCAGATAAACCTACACCTGATTTAATTTATTATGATGTAGATACAGGTAAATATTACTACTTATACAGTGCAGGAGACTTTGTATCAGATGAAGAAGAAGTTTATATTTCCTATGATGTAGGTACACAAAAGCCTAGAGGTTTAACAAATGATAGAGTTATACCTGATATTGTAACTACAGCACCAGGTATATTGCTAGGTCATACTGCACTTACTGCATCACAGATATCATCACAATACAATGATATGGATGACTTTAACCCTGCAGAAATCTTTGAAGAAACAATAGAACTATATGCAGACTATGCACCTTGGTTTTATGAAGTAGTAAAAGATGAGGAAGGTAATGTAACTGCTGCCCCTGGTATGTCACTGTTATTAGAACACCTTTGGTTAAACAGACCAATAGATGAGAATGACCCAAGACTAAAAGATTTAAAGATGCCTTACACAGTAGGACAGATACAGTTTATAAATGCTGGTGGGTTAAAGAATAATGATTACGATACTAATGCTAGGTTAAGAGAACTTAGAGATGGTAAGACAGAAGAAATAAACTCTATACTTACAAAGATTGGTATTGATGTAGATGACTTTGTAAATACTAACTTTGATGGATACCAAAACTTAATAGAGGTTTATACAAAAGGATATCTTAACTCTGCTAACTTAGATGACTTCTTAAAACATTACACAGGTATAGAAACATTAGCATCATCAGACTCTAGGTATTTATCATTTAAAAATATTATAGAAGAACAAGTAGATGGTGAGATAAAATTAGAGCTAGGGTCATTAGATTTTAGAAAATCAAAAGCTGCAGAGAGATTAGGTATTAGATATTTAGGACAACTTAAATACAATACATTAGATGAAGATACTAAAAAAGAAATATCATACTTAGTATCTACAGACCAACAAGATGCAGCAGAACAAAAGCTACAAAATATATTTGATAGTGACCCATACTTTGAAAGATTTGCTGGCAAAGGTCTTAACTATGGACAAGTAGTAGGACCATACAAACAGTTATACACTTCTATCTTTGGAGATGCACCTGATGAAACAGATACATTCCTATATGAGATGGTAGGTTTAGGTTTTCAAGATGCTGGTAAAGCTATGAGAAAGAAAGCATTTGATACAGGTAATCAATACTTTGGAAGAACAGTTGCTACAGCCATGAACCAAGGCTTAGGTGGTAATGTGATAAGGGGAATATAATGGTTAGAGTATATAGAAAAGATTTAGAAGGTTTTTATGAAGTATCTGAAGAACGCGCTAGAGAACTAGAAAAAGTTGGATACACAAGAAATAAAATAGAAGCTGACGCTGGCAGAACTGACCCTGGCGGTACAGAATATACTGGAACTGCAGCAGATACCACTACATCTAGTACCACTACATCTAGTGGGTATACAGCAGAACAAGCACAATTGCTTATGCCTTGGCTTACAAAACTTGCACCAGTAGAAGGAAAAAAACTTATTGATGAGTATGTGCAAGGTTACATCGAAACAGGGGAAGCTACATTTGCGTTAGCAAAGATGAGAGCTAGTGATAGTTATGAAAAGGTATTTCCAGGTATAACTAGAGATGATGGTTCTTTAAGAATGACAGAAGCACAGTATCTACAAAACAAAGAAGCTGTGCTTATACACTTCAATGAGTATGGTGTAGGTGGATATGGTAGCCAAGTTATTGATGGATTGTTTCCTGAGCTAGTAGCCAACAATGTATCTCCTGATGAGATAGCATCAAGGCTATCAGTTGCAGATAGACAACTTAGTAATTTATCAGCAGAACAAAAAAGAAATGTATTGTCTGCTTATGAAAACTATTATTCTACAGAACTAGGTGAAGCTATACAGTTAGATGATGCTGCACTTATACCTCTAGTTATAGACCCTGAAATAAATTCACAGATATTAAATAGACAACTTAATGTTGCAAGAATAGGTAATCAGTATCAGCAAGTTGCTGGTGTTGAAGCTAGCAGAACTGCTATTGAAAGTTTAGTAGGTGCAGGGTTACAGGCATCTGAAGCACAGAGAACATTTCAAGCTGCTGTAGATAGAGCCTTGATTAGTTCTAGGTTAGCTAGAAGACAAGGTAGGACAGATACTCCTACATCCTTAGAGATATTACAAGCTCAGTATCTAGGAGACTTAGAAACACAACAACAACTCCAAGCTATTGAAGCTCAAAACATATCAGAATCTACTGCACAGTTAGGTGCAAGAAGAACTGGAGAAGGTCAAGTTATTGGCTTGACAGAACAATAATTGTGCTATACTACATATAGTGCCTGGCAGGATACGGCACACTAAATATAGGGCTGCACTGCGATAACATCGCCAAGGTATGTTATCTGTTATTCATAAACCCTTGTGTAAAATCCTTTTAATTACCTAGCGATTAATGTTTTAGGATTATTTATATGCTAGAGAAGATGGAGAAAATAATGGAAGAAAACACAGAACAAATAGAAAATACTACAGTTGAAGATAATTCATCTGATGGTATCAAACAACTTAGAGAAGAGTATAAAAAGCTTAAGGCTGAGAATAAAGAGTTCAAAGCTAATGCCATGAATAACGCATTAAGTTCTTTAGGACTAACTGCTGATAAGGGATTAGGAAAAGCTGTTACAAAACTCTATGATGGTGAAGTTACTGTAGATGCAATTAAAGACTTTGTAGCTCAAGAGTTTGGAGAAGTTAGTAGTTCTGAACAACCTAGCGAAGATGTTGTATCAAATGTAGTAGAAGCTCAATCAAGAGTTGAACAACTTAATAAGATTGGTGTAAATGCAGAACCACAAGATGTTTCTGCAGAATTTCTAAAGTTTGTGAGAAGTTCCGATACAAAACCAAGAGATTCTATTAATGCAAAATTGCGTATGATGGATTCTCTTAAAGAACAAAACAAGTAATAATTTATAGGAGAAGTATAAAATGGCAAATATATCGTTAACAAACAGTACGATTTATGCACAAAACATTAATAACTTCACTGGTGAATTGTTCAAAGTTGGTGGTCAAAGAACACCTTTACTT
>Ga0099849_1000196_pt1 | contig 26723 bp, 7 predicted proteins | sample CB_VirMetaG_4_FD_78177 | JGI IMG/M metagenome (GOLD analysis project Ga0099849, IMG submission 78177) | Freshwater to marine saline gradient viral communities from Chesapeake Bay - CB_1508_1M Viral MetaG | ecosystem: Environmental > Aquatic > Marine > Coastal | place: USA: Chesapeake Bay... | reverse complement strand
TCGTGGAACAGATACGGTTCCAGCCATGTTAACGCCGGGAGAATTTGTTGTTAATCGTGCGGCAGTTAATAGAGGTAATAACTTACAAATTTTAAGGGCAATGAATACTGGTGGTGGAGCAAGTGCTCCGGGTGCTTTGAGTGGCGGTGGTAGTGTTAGATACTATAACGATGGCGGTTTTGTAGATGGAATTGCTAATGTATTTACTAACGCACTTCCGGGCTTAACAAATATTTTCTCAGGATTTGCAGAAACGGTAGAGAAATTGGTAAACACTAAATTTAATGTGGCCTTAGATCCAACAAATATTAATGTTAACTTCAATGGTGCATCATTCCTTGAAACCTTGAAAGATGATATCAAGGATGGATTGTTGACCGAAGTAGGAAATGAGATTCAAAAATACAAAGCAAATAATTCTGGTGATCTAGTCAAGAAGGACTCTGTACTTTAGGATAAATAAATGTCGGAACCATTCTTAAAAAGTCTTGAATGTTCGTGCATCAAGGGGACATCTGCTACCTGCCCCGGTGGTGGAGAAGTCGATGCATTTCTTGGTTTAAATGAGGGGGCACTTTCTGCCACTCTTGAGAACGATTCTAAAATTACTTCTCCGGGTGAAACTCTTACCGCAAATTTTAGTACAGTATTGGATGGATCTGGTCCGTACTTTATCATCAGTGGATGCTCTGATCCAGAAAGCTGTGAATTTGTAGAGGCTGGATGGGAAGTAACAATCTCTGGTCTAGCTGGTGCTGTGCCATTTACAGAGACAGTAAGTGTCATAAATACATACGCTGATGGCTCTGCATTAATCTTTTATGATGGCGATGTTGATTTTACTACTGCCCAAGTTGACAGTGTAGTTGCCAGTGGTATAGGTCATCCCACACCTCCAAATGCAACTATAGCGAAATCATTTGGTAATGGAAATATCTTGCTAGAGGGCGAGGGCGAGCTATCCAGATTATTATCAGCAGAGATACCATTTCCTTTAGTGTCTATCGAGGGCGATGGAGAGATTGACGAAGACCTCATTACCGACTATTCTATTTCTCAGCAGGTTGTTGGTGAGGGAGATTTTGACAACACAGTAGATAAGATGGCTGGAGACTTTGGCGACTTCTACTGTCAGGGTAAGATGTATCCATCTGGCGACCTTTCTGTTGCAGACGGGTTCGGGTCGTTTATTGCCCCATACAATCAATCCGGTAATCTTTGGTCTTACATTGATGAAGGTGTTTATGAAGGTATAGCAAAAGATGGCGGCGACTCTAATAATCTATCAGATGATTTGAATTCATACATTGAGCCGAATACAATACATACAGAGGGCCTCTTCCAATATAATTGTAACCTAACAAGTTTAAATGTTAGGCCAGATCATTCTGCGTTTAGAATTCGTGTATCAGCACCATTATCAAACCTAGAGTCTAAGACTCCTCCTCTTTATACATTATACAATATTCGACTTTCCGACCCTTCTGGAAACTTAATTGTAAAGTATAATGACATACAGATAAAGGGCGATGCTAACGACGAGTATGAAAACTTTTCAACATACTCTTCTTTGCCAGAATTAAATGCTATATCAGATAGGTACGACTGGCAAAGACGTGGTATTCCCCATATGCACGAAGACGTTGGATACCAACTGTCTTTTAGTGTGCGTGCCGTTTCTTTAGATGATCCATTTACAGAGGGTTTTGACGAGGGTTTTGAAGATAACTACATTATTCCCGAAACATTCTATGCTAGTGGAAATAACTACCTTGCCCTAGATGGTCAACCTTTATCAACTCAAGAAGTTCGGTTTATCAATCCAACAAGAGGTTTTAGAATCTCTGCTGTTGAGATTTGTAATAGTGGCGGATTCGGACCAAGACCAGAAAACTATCTCCCATTCCAAGTAGCTGTTAGGGACAAAGGTAGGCGTCTTGAGAGATGTATCAAGCCTAACTTTATGCCCCTCAATACATATGACACTACAATATACCCAGCGGTAAATAATAACATATGGGAAAACGATACTCTTAGTGCAACAAATGAAGATGTGTGCGGGGCACAAGAACTTATTGATATTCTTAAAGTTCAAAATGATGACCGTTACATCAAGCTACAGACCGCAGAGGGTGGAGACGTTGCTGACTCTGGTAAGCTCATACTGAAGTTTAAGCATGGAAGATCAAAAGTAGATGAAATTACTCCGGGTGATTTTGACTTTGCATTTGATCAGGGCACAAAGAATATATGGTTCTCACCCAGTGGTGCATTTAATGTAGAAAAACGCACAGAAGAGATACAAGAAGACTCGCCTTACTTTAATGTAGAATCTTTAACACTCAAGGTTCTGGCTAAAAAAGAAGTGGGCACCAGAGACTATGTACTTGATGTTGTTGGTTACAGCGACGACAAGTTGTTGAATGTAACAAGCCCATCTGGAGGATTTATTCAAGACCCGTCTGGCGTTTTCTTAAATGACCAATTTGTGCCCCATATTGGACAGCACCCAGTTCTATCAGGCTTCTACGGTGACAACTCAGACTGGACAATGGGTGGTGCTGGACTATCTGAGAGAGATGACTACTTTGAGGCGAGCGGTAACGACCATTACAAATTGGCCCAGTACCCAGTGGTTAATACTACTGACTTCCAACTTTATGAAGTGCCCTTGGTTATTCTTGATGACAATGTAAGGTATGGAGTATCTAGAGATTATAGTCTAAGCTCGTTATTGGAACATTTATACTTAGACATTTATCCACTTCCTAGTGGTGCTTCTATTGCATACATAGAGCTTTGTGCTAGATATGCACCAGCAGACGGTCTCAACATCTACACTCAAGGTGGTGAGAAGATAGGCAAGGCTCAGGATGGTAGATCAGAAGGTGCATTGTTCCCATCGGGCATGGAATCTTATGATGACATACTAAACGCTGGCTCTGGGTATCAACCAATTTCTGCCATCGCAGGTCTTCCCCATGCTTATAGTTCGCCTGATACAATCAAAACAAACTACTCTAGAAGGTGGCGAGGTTCAGAGGGTACAGTTCGTGGACCATACGATATAGACTCCTTCAGCTTTGGTTTTGAAAATCCAACTGTAGACTATCCATTCTTGTCAGGTTACTACAAGTTTGATTCGTTTGGGCCAGAAAATAGATATGTATTGTCTGTTGATATGGGTCCATCCTCTCCTAGTGGCTTGGGTACTCTCAGTGGTCTGTGCTTGACTGATCCAGAGATTCACCATAATATTGGTTGGAGATTTGCAAGCGGCACACTGTTTAACGATCAACTTCCGGGATACAGCGGTAACTATACCACTACTGACTGGACATCTTTATCCAATGGTTCTACAACCTTTGTTGGCAACCCATTGTATGGAAAGATTGCCGACGCATTTGACAGAGTCATTAGAATTAGTGGTGAGGCTGGTGGTCAGAATATTGACTTTGGCCCTGTCGATGTATCTGGCGGTTTTGCTATCTTCACTAGATTCACACCAGACGCAAACGTTTCTGGAGTAGACTACAACCTGTTCGACAGTGGCGTTATTGTGTCTAAGTGGAGCACTGCTGAAGACATGGATTTTGCCCTCGGCTATGAGGATGGATTCCTTTGTGGTTACGCCCAAGATGTCAACGGTAATATTATAACAGTCAAAGATACTATCAAGTATAGCGGCTATCAATTCCCATTAAATACTATTCTTACATATAATGATAATGGCAACCATAGACTTAGACTTTACACTGATAATGAATTTGGTGGATCTGACTTTGATGTACTGAGAGCTACATCTTCTCCGTTCCATAAAAATGCAAACGATGCAAATATTGTCTTAGGATATTCTGCTGGCTCTGGCGTGGGCATGAATATGCTGGTCAGTGAGTTTGGTGTCTCTACCTATAGCTCTGGTGTTGATACCCTGTACGGATTTGGTACGAACATTGTAGCGTCCGGTTCAGATAAAACTTATAAGGGCGTTAACGCAGATGTTTTCTTAGAAAATAGTCGTGCTAAGTTCTTTGATCCTGACGAGTCTCATACTAATGACAGATATAAACTTTGGGACAGAGTAAACGAAGATACTTACAACGATTGGGCTATCGGTGACTTTAAGTGGTGTCAGTTTGGATTTGGGTTTGACCAGTGGCAAAAACGTCCAAACGCAGAACATATTATCTTTGAGTTAAATCATCATGGCTCTGGTTACTCACAAAACAATGACTTACCATTATTGTCTAATGTAGATAGTGGTGTTGCATATCATACACAGATGGAAAACGATTTCCTACGTTTCCATTTGTCAGACGTTCAAGATTCATTCTATGCTGTAAATAGAAGAATAACTAAAAACCTACCAGTCGGATACAAATTCTCTGAACGTGCCCTCGTTGTTGAGACCGTTATTGAGCATAAGACTGGTGCAGGCATAGAGTGGGAAGCATGTACTGATATCATGCCTTCTGGACCTCAGATGATCGTTAGTCTTTACACCAAGAAGCAGGAGCCATATTGGACTCCAGACGAACCAAACTGGGGACTTGTAAACCGTAAAACTCACTACATTAAACCGTCTAGTTGCTTAATCAAACTTGAATCCGTTTTTGATTACGATTCTATCTGTGAAGAAACTGATGCTTGGACTGTCTTCCCCGAAGAGCCAAGATTAAAAGACTTCTCAGAAAGATACTTTAAAGACGACGTAAATCAAATGTTCGTTCAGTACGACTTGGTTTACCCATCTGGGCCAGCGTTTGATTCTAGACTTGAGATGCACTCTTCGCATGTTAGGATGCAGGATGTCAATATTTGCAAGACTGCTAATAGTGGCACATTTAATTTGTATTCTAGCGGTGCTTATCCTGCGTCCAATACTCTGAATATGAACATTGGTGGTTTCCCAAGAGAAGTCAATGACAGTTTAGATCTTACTATTCAGGTTCCTTTTGATTACGATGTTATTTCAGAAGGGCTTCCTTCTGGTTTCCACCTCAATGTTAGTGGTGCTTTCCAGCGTAGTGAAGCACTTAACTTGTTCATCCCGCCACAGTCTGGCGACATCTCATTCAATCTATATGTCAGTGGTCAAATTCCAGATATAGCTTCTGGAAGTATGCCACTTGCCTTACCAGTTGTCCTCGGATCACTAGACAATTCCTTAGATGGAAATCCAGATACTTCAGATCCAAACTCTCCAAACTATGGCAGCGGGAATATCTTTGGTCTTCCTCTCACTGTCTATAATGTAGATTTCGGTGAAAGCCCAGAGGGTCCATTCCTCAATCTGAATATGTCTGCATCTCTTGGTGATAGAACTAGTATATACCGATCAATTCCAATGTACCTATATAATAGGTCTATTGGGAATACACAAGAGACTGCTGCAAGTGGATTTATTAATCTGAGCATGTTTGGAAGAAACCAGATTCCGGGCTCACGAACAACGTCTACTATGCCGTTGTATATTAATGCTCCAAACATAATTGATACAGACATGAATCTGTATCTCCATAACCCATTAGTAGAATCTTTACTGACAAGCACAGTTAATCTTGTTACGGCAAGTTACAATGTAGGATCTAAAGGTGCTGGATCTGCATTTGGACTGTGGCACAATAATAACTATGGAACCGGAATTGAACTAGAAGATAACTCTTATGCCGCCCTGTCCGCAGACAATGAGATTAGAGGTGTAGACTTAATAGGTTATGGATCTTGCACAGGGGACAGCCCAAGCAAAGCGGTTGATGCCGCACTTGAAACAGACTGCACTGTTTGGAGAGAAGAGACATGCAACGAAGGTGGAATATTCCGGGCCAAAGCTACTTACACAAATTCTGGTGCGATCAACTTTGAAGGCGGTTTAGGATACAGCGGAAACTACTATGGAATAAGGAAGTACACCCAACTTCTTCCTTCTACTCCATACTTTGCAACCATGAGTATTATTACTGGTTCTACCGACGCTATTCCTGTCCCAAGAACATTTGAGGAATGGGAATATGGAATGTGTGGTCCAGCTTGGTATGCAGACGGTAGCGGATGCTGTACAGAGGACTGCGATGGAAACATTGTATTCTCTGGTGTCAAACTTATTGGTGACGATGCCGGTGGTGTTCCTCCTTCTGCAAACCTTTACTCTGACTCTGACTTGATCGTTGCGTCTGGCAGAAGCATTGGTGACAAATTTGGTCAAAACGTTGCTGTCAGTGAAGACATCATGGCTGTTGCCGCACCTAATATCACAATTCCTGACTATGGCGTTTATCCATCTGGTGGTGGTTTTGGTAACATAGAAGTCAGCGGTGCGGGTGCTGTATTCTTGTATCGAAGAGGGCAAGACGAGGCTGGCAAGAAAGCAGATTGGGTCTTGGAAGAGCAGTTGATGCTACCATCTGGCTTTAGAAAAGATTATATCCAGAGAACAACAGATAATCTATTATCATTTGGTGATTTTTCTATCTCTGGAAACAAGTGGCAGATTGGTCAAGAAGGTAGACAGTTCGGTGAATCATTGTCATTGTCGGCCAGTGGTGACAGAGAAGTTATTGCCGTTGGAGCACCTCGTGCTAAATGGTCAAGACAGTTTGACGATCTTGTAACTTCTGGTGTTCCTACTGCGGGAATGATTTTTGCCGACCTGTTCGCATACAATAAGCCTAAGTTACAAAAGGTTGCTGCTTCGGCTGGTAAATTTAATATTCTTTGGAAATACTTCTCAGCACCTTGGAACGCTGGGCCAGACGAGTGGTATGCAGAAATTAAGCCAAATCTACTTGTCTTCCAATTAACCTACTCCAATAGGGATTATCCTAATATTCCTACCGATGAGTCTGATTGGTTTACACACAGATACATTCCTAGACTAGACGACCTTGATCTTCTAACTGAGGTTGGTTCTGGCGTACTTGGTGGATCAGGAACTCTTGCTGACTTTGTTGCTTCTGGTCAGCCGGTCGTATTCAACCAAATGTTCGATACTGTTCTCGATGGATTCTTTACAGCTTTCCCAAGTGGTAATCCAAATGCTGCTGCCTACAGTGGTATTCCAGCTATTATTGGTATGTTCAAAGAGCAGACAGGATCTACTGCTGGAGCTTTACAATATGCCGATGAAAATGGCACAGTTTACAATATATACGATAAGTTCCAAGATTTTTATGAGAAGCACTCATTTGCTAGTGGTGTTACTGACTTTGTTCAAGGTATTCAGCAAAGCGGTCACTTACATACAGTCATAGGTAAATCTGAAGACTGGGCGGACACATCTGTTGAGTTAATGCAGGATACTTTTGATAGTGGTCGTTTATCAACAACATTTACCAACACTACTTTAAATAGAAACTTTATCACTAGCGGTGTTGGTCAAATCTGGGGCAATACTCACGGGTCAGTTGTTACTGAGTTCCAAGTTCCTCCTGCATCTGGCGGTAGAGTTTACCTCTTTGAAAAAGAGCGTGACAACTTTAACTGTGTTCAAGTTATTGTTTCACCTAACGATGAATCTGAACTTTTTGATGATCCAGAAAGTATATTTGGTGCTGGATATGCCAAAACTTACAATGACCGTTTCGGACACTCTGTTGCTCTTAGTAAGAATTCAGAAGTATTAGCAATTGGATCTCCTTGGAATAACAACCCATGTAAGATTTATGAAAGAAGCGAATCGGAGATTCAAAAGGTATACGACAATATTAGAAGATGGCTTGTCTTCAAAGGAAGTCCATTTAATTACGCTGTAGAATACTATGATTCTATAGAGGGTGCTTCTGGTGCAGCAATCGCTAAGACAGCTACTTATGATTACATCAAATCTCCAGACAGGTTTGAATATCGAAACGATGTTACGTTCTGGGGTTCTTCACTTCCAGAGCCATATCAGTTGACGTTTGAGTACGGTCATAATGATGTTAGATATATCGGAACAAGAAAGTTCCTCATCGACGAGTTTGCGGGAACATCCAGAATGGGCTGGAGTTGCTCTGTAGACGAAGATGGTGAGATTGTAGCATTTGGGGCACCTACAGACTCCTTCAACGAATTTGAAGACATTAATGTTTGGGGCGATAATGTTAAGTCTTGGGCTTCTTATCATAACGCTGGTGCGGTAAGAATGTTCCACAATAGAAAATACTTCCCACATAACGAGGTTGTAGAGTTTGGCCGTTTCGGAAACTTAGATAGATCAACTCACGATGAAGAAAGAGACGCTGGATACTATGATGAAAGTAACTGGCCTTTAATCTTTGGTTCTGGATCTACCGGATTTTCAGACTACCAAGGTAAAGACTGGAGAAGAATGGACTTCTCGGAAATTGAGATTCCTCAAGAGGCCGGTCTTGCGTTTATTATTACGCCAGAAGTTGACGCTGCCAGTGATGAGATTATCGACAACATAAAAGATTGGCTGGAGCTTGGCGATAGAAATCTCGTCTTGGTTGGTAACGACCCAGTATGGGAAGATAATGGACTATACAAAGAGTCCAATGATATTATTAACAAAATCCTAGAAAAGTTAGGTTCTAGGATGCGGATTCAAGCCGCTAAAGATCAAAGCTACTCGATGCAAGAATGTGTTAGTCAGCAAGATTTAAATGATGATAAGTACAATGCAACCGCATCATTCTTGCCAGCATACTCTACTGCCAGAACAATTGAGTATGACGGTAAATATTATGTCAAGGGTGTTGGCGATATTAGAATAGACTTATCCAGAGACGGTTTAGAAGATTACTTTGCTACAATTGGCTGTCCAGACGGTGCGAGTTGTAATGGACCACCGCAGATCATCAATACAAAGTGTGAGTTCCCACTAGATGGTAATCGTGGAGATTTACGTGCTGAATGGAATGACTCTTGTGTTTTGACCACACCTAAAACATGTAAAGTTGTTCGATACCAGAGAAACTGGCCCCTCTTGTTCAATAACTTTACTCCTATTTGTGATGAGACACCACAACCGTTATTCCTCAAGAAAGATCAGTCACCAACACCAGTTTTGACAACTGCTGAACACCTACCTGATATTCACTGGTTTGAACCGGCGACTTCTGGACTTCAGTGCGATTACGAGCAGCGTTACAAGTATAGAGTTACACGTAAAAACGAAACATACATTTCTTTAGCAGAAGTTAATGAAGACGAGATTGCTTTCTCTATTCAAGAGGATACCGATTCATCTATATCTGGATTATTCAATGAGTTCACATTTGGTGGAGACATGTTTGATCCAGACACCCTTAATGGTCGAGATGGAATCTTGCAAGCTACGGGGACTTCATCGACATCTGAGAGGACAGTTAGAGAAACTGTCTATCCAGATCATATTTTTGCACTTGTTGAATCTGGTAAAAAATCCGATGGAACGCTCAATAACTCTAGAGTCTATATTTTAGCAGGCCAATGGCCCGAAGATGATGCTAGTAGAGGTATCACACACCCAACCAATAATGACGATAAGAATACAGAATTCTATCTCAATATGATCCGCAAGAACTGCGATGAGGCTGCTAAAGGTATTCAAATTAATGGGTTTACAGGAAGATCCTCCTTAAACAGTGCTTACAACTATGATGGTTCATCAACAGATCATAGTCTCGGTAATAAAATAAATGTTGAATTGTTGCTCGCTGGAGGATACTTTAAAGAGAATCAACCAATGAGTGCGTTGAACGATCAGATAGATTTTGCTTGGCTTGCGTTCCCATCTGGAAAACCATCAAGCAGTGACTTCGCAAGTTTAAACAGTTGGTTAGATACTGGTGAAAAGAAACTTATCATTACGTATAATGCGGATAATGAAGAAGATGCACAAGAAACTGCTGATAGAATTGATTATCTCTGTAGCGGACTTGGTGTCACCAGTAGGCCAATGTTCCTACCAAAACAGGGTGAATATCATAGAGAATCAGTGGTAGAGACTTACGGTGGAGAAACTTCCAGCCAGATTGTTAACTATGCAACCGACAGTGTTAGCGGTTGTGATGATGGATATGCATGGACATTCCCCAACTATCAATTTGCTACTAGCTTGAGTGGAATTGAATTTAGTGAAAAGACTGGCGGCGAGGGAAGTGATTTAGGTTTGGCGGATAAGAAGTCTATTGTGCCGCTTTCTGGAGGGGCAGATTTCGAAAGAATAATATCCTTCAATGATCCTGTCATTCAGACATACAAAGAGTACACTAGCAGAAACAACTGGACGATTGATGGAAAAGCTTCTGTTAAATTCCCAATCGAACCGGGATCTGGATACAGAGTTTGGGTTAACTGGGTTTCTGAGACTAAATTTGAAGAGTTTGGAATATGCCTAGATACACCTACTGAGATACTAAGAGAGGGCAATTTTGGCACAGCATCCACAAGTTTTGATTCATGTGGAACTATTACAGAATTGAATAAGACTACTACCTTTACTCCTTCTCAATTTGTATTTGATTTTAGAACTAATGAGGCACAGAATATAACCGAGTTAGAATTACAATTTAATACAAACAGATGGTCTAGCTTTATAGATGCTAAGTTGTTATCTGGTATTCCTTTACCACCTTCAACACCTCGTATTCTCTCAGTATCGGGAGCACCACTTGAAGTAATAACCACAATTAGTACAACTACGAGTAGTGGACTTGTGCCAGATGGTCCTCCTATTCCAGTTAATTGTATGTACATTGTCAACCCTGCTCAGAGCGGATACATTCCGGGCGAATCAAGACCTGTAAAACATAAGAGCGAACTATACTGTGGAGACATTCCATTTGACGATCCTGATTGTTTAGAGGCTTCTGTAGATTGGGCACAGGAAGAAATAGAAGATGGCCCAGTCATTGTAGCAGAAGAGTTTGAGAACTTTACTTCATTCAGAAATGGATCTAGAAGATCAAAGATTATTCTGATTTCAGACTCTACGTTATTGCAGGGGCAATGTCCTCACTATAGGGCGGCTGCTACTCAGGGTAATCAGAGTTTTGTTAGAAACCTGTATCCGCCTAGTCCAGAAGAGTCAAGAGATGGCAGCGTAGGATTTGGCGGTGGAGCCGGTTCCCCACAAGGTCAGACTGGAGGGTTTGATCTTGGTATTCCTAGAAATACTGTTTCTGGAAAGAATTGGGAATTTACACAGAAGATACGTGCTCCTGAGCGTGGCAGTACAGCTAAATATGTTGCCGTAAGTGGATCATCTATTGGTGCTGACACCCTTTGTCCAAGCCGACTTTGGGGTGGAAATGGTGTGGCAGGTAGTTTGGGTCTTTATTCAGATAATGAAGATTCTTATGATCCAACCACATTAAACAGACCTGAAGAAATTAAAGAGCCATTAAAAATACAGGCTAGAAAAGAAGAGTTCTTTAATAACGACGCACTTGGAACTCATGGTGTTTATCCAAGATTTAGCGGTGATTTCCTAGATATTGTAAATTACCAAGGTGGTATTTATCAAGATTACGACTTGCTGTTAGATCTTAATGACGATACAGATAAAGACTTTATTGTTGATGCCGGTATTGGTGGCGGCATGACAGAATTGATGAAGATAGAGAACACAGATTATCTAGATTATGACATATTTAATTCTGGATGTCCGGGCGACTTGTTCGGTCACTCTATTGAGATCAATGATGGTAAGTTAATTGTTGGTGCTCCTTACAATGCGTTTACTGCTGAAACAGCGGTTAGCGGAATTAGTGGAGTTGTCCAGTGGCATGAGATTCAAAATGGAGAAGCTGGGTCTGGAGCCAAGATTGGTGCAGATGGTGGTGCTGGTGCCGCATTTGTATACAACAACACAGACAACGGCAGAAATGTAATTGCAGAGGGTTTACCTTGGGAGTTTGGTGCTAAGATCAAGCCTGATAATGTAAATGTTGGACTTTACGATTTCTCTCCAAGCCCAATTGAGGTTCTGGAAGCGGAGCGTGGTCCACACCAAATTGTAGATCCTAGCTTTATTCTTGAATATGGAAGAAGGGGCGATAGATTTGGATTCTCTGTTTCTATGGATTGTGATATGGCAGCAATCGGTGCTCCTAATCATGACTTCGCTACCTTACATCACCATATCTACAGCGGTGCGGTCGCCTACAATGGAAGCGGTTTAAGTACAGCTTTCCAAAGAAAGAGCTTTAACGGCGAATACGATATTCCGTCTCATTCCTTCTATGACTTAGCCGATTCTGGTATCCGTGTAGACCAGTTCAACAATAATAGCGGTCTTATGATCCTCAATGGTGGTGCTGTTTATAACTACAGAAATGAATTAGTAGATTTTGGAGCCAGAACGCAGGAGTGGCAGTTTGCTGAAAAGCTGTACGCAGTGGGATACCAAGACAGAGTTCAAACAGATATTGATGATGATGGATTTGGAGGATTCATTCTAACTGCTAGTGGGTCTGATAACGACAACTTTGGAAAATCTGTAGCCATTTACCGCTCTTTCCGTGGTGATAGTGATTACACGCTGGCAATTGGATCTCCAAACCATGATTGGCCTACAAGCGGCAATCACCCAACGAGTGGGCTTGCAAATGCTGGATCTGCATATACCTTTGATGCTATGCTCAGAGAGCAAATTCCAGCCATTCCAAACAGTGGCGGATGGATAGATGCCCACGTATTTGGCAATAAAAAACCAAAAGAAAGTACAGATAGATTGGAAACTAGGGTATACCAGAACGTTTCTGGCGACCCAATTGAATACAAAATTTCAGGAATTATCTTTAGTAATCAAAATGGTGACATCTTCTTAGAAGTTTCTGGCTTTGACCCCTCCAGAAAGGGTTTTGTGGCACACAGACCATACGTAAAAGAGGTTGATCTAAAGATACTATTTGGAACTCCAGAAGATGGTTCTATGAATCTGGTTGCTTCTGGCAGACCAGTATTAGAGTCTGGAAACATGAATCTTTCTATGTTGGGAGCAAGCAGTGCAAATGTGTATAATACTTTAGGACTGAACAATTTTGGCGTAAGTGGGATTGCTTCTGCCGATGGGATAGATCAAAGTGGATTGTTCTTGAACATATCAGCACCAAGTGGCCCACTCCCAAGTTCATTAAATTTAGTCATGGGGAGCACTGCAACTACAGACTCTCTTGATTTAAGGATAAGAGGTTTCTAAATGCCTATAAAAGTACACTATAAAAACGACCCAACACAGATTTGTTCCATACGGCCAACGCCATTTATACAAATCTCTGAGGCTGTATTAAAAAATAAGCAGGGCACCTTTGGTGCTACTTATACCATCACGCTGACGGGTACGTTACTTCCAGAACATGGCACACCCTATGCCCTAAATTCTGCAACGGACCAGATTTTTGATTTCTTTACTGGTCCTGCCGATACAGGGACTCTCATTGGCCCATATAATCAATTTGATAATGTTCCACTATCTGTTAGGGCCAAGCCGCCTAGACAGCAGATCATAGAAGGTTCCAATCCCACAATCGTTCAAAACACCAAGCCTGCTTCTGCTATTGTTAGCAAGCAACGTGCTCTTCGGGCACTATTTGCTCAAGATGGTCAACGAGTAGAACTTTCTGATGTTCTAGACAATGCCGGTGCTACAGTTGTTTGTTACCCCAGAACTGTAAGTGTTGATTTTACAGAGGGGCCGTATCTTACAAAATCTGAATTTACTATCGTCCTAGAAGCAGATTATCTTCTTAGAGGTAATTTTGATGACGATCAATTGCTCGTAGATTTGGAGGGCACTTTTGCCAATAGCGGTCTTGACGTAAGAAGCACAGCAACAACAATTCAAACGTTGCTAGACGATGAAGACACAGCTTTTATTGAAACCTATAGTGAAGATTGGAGCTTAGAGGCAGACGAAGCTGGTGGAGAAAGCCCTGACAATCCGATAACATACAGAATTACGCATAATCTAAATGCCACAGGTAAAACCGTTTACGGTCCAGACGGTTTAGATTATAACTATAATCAAGATCCTTCTAACACGATTAATCGTCCTGCTTGGGAGCAGGCGAAGAATTTTGTTCAGAAGAGATTATCATATGGTGGCAGCGGCATACCTTACCCAAATATCGCAGGACAAATAGGTTCTGGAACCGTAAATTTGGTAGATTCTTACGGCGGCTATAACCACGTAAGAACTGAGCAGATCGGAGTTACTGAAGGTACTTATTCTGTATCTGAAAGTTGGGTTTTGAGTAGTGGCACTGCTAATGAAACGTTCAGCATGACCACTGCGACCTCCAATACAGATCCATTTGTGTCGGTTAATATTGATGGAAACATTAAGGGTTTAAGAAGTATTTCCCCTTCTGGTTTTGGAGACCCATCTCTAAACGCCGCAAGCGGTGCTTATGCTAATGCTCTTAGAAAATATAATCAAATATCCAATAGTGGTCAATTTGGACTGACTAGTGACATATACAAACGTGCGAATAATCTCGTTGCTGTCGCATTAAATTCTCAGCCCGTGTCAATTAGCCTTGGAACCAATCAATACAACGGAGAAATCACTTATAGTTTAGCCTTTAATAATAGGCCAACAAATATTATTTCTGGTGTTATTGCCGAGAGTATTCAGGTTAATGATACATATCCGGGAGACGTATTTGCTATTATTCCAGTTATTGGTAGGGCAACCGGTCCTGTTCTACAGTATATTGGAGGACGAACAGAGTACAAAAGAGACGTATCAATCAATCTCACGATGGATTACACTAAAATTCCATATGGCAAAGATAGAAAAACCTTGATACTTAAAAAGCCTAGTTTGGTAGAGCCCACTGCTAGTCAGATAGCAGAACTTCTTGGGGAACTTAGCCCAAAAGGTGAGCCGGGAGTTAGAAAGTATTTTATTTCGCCACCTTCTGAAAGCTGGAACCCTAAAGAGGGCACTTATTCATTCAACATCTCTTGGACGTATGAGTTGGACCGATAATCATGACACATGCCGAAAAACCTCAATGGTCAGATTTTTACAATAATGATCCCCAATTGGGACCATTGTTGCCGCTTACGTCTGGTCAACAAGTACAGTTGGTCTCTGGTGTTTTGCCATCTGGAGAGTCTGCGTTTTTTGATATTAGACAATTACACGCAGTGCGAAGTGAAGCTCCGGGATTTAGAGGTTCGGGTATTAATGCACCATTTCCATACCCAAATCAGTCTACGAAAAATGAGTTTAAGTTTACAACGAACCTAAATCCATCGGGAACAGGTGAATCGGGTGAAGATTCTCAATTTTCAGAAATGTTTAGTGATGAATGGTGGGCGGCATCTGGAATTATAAAGACATACCCAGCAGACGTTGTTGGCTACACGTCTGACAATCCGGCTATGAACGCACAGGAAAGTGGCATCTTCCACTGGAACAGCGATGTAAATCCTGAAATTGCCCAACCAACACCAGAAAGAACCATTATTGGTTGGGTAGTTCCAAAGGGCGAAGATAGACCGATAAGATTTTACACTCAGGACAAGTCACTCAAAGGATCTAAGTTTTCTAACGGAGAAGAGGTAAAGAGATTGGCAAGAGAAGATTTCAATATCTTTAATGATTACATCCATCACCAACTTATGCCAGACGAGGCTATTCCGGGGGAAACATTGAACATACCGTTCTTGTCGTCTTATAGAAAAGTAATAGACTTGGACGTTTACAAACAAGGATAAGGAATTATGATTGGAGATAATGTCTACGGAATAATACCGCCATCTGGCGAGTATAACAAAGATTGGCCTGTACATTTTAATCTACCTCAAGGTGCGAGCGGTGAGCTTTCTACCGGAGGTTGGACTGCCGATGTACAAGCATCAGGAAACTATGGTAACGAAGGTTTTGTACAGCAGACCTTTCTGGGTGCATCTATTAGAGATTTTGATCTAAGTGCTGGGTTTGGTGATTCCGCATCTTCTATGACGATCAATCTTGTTAATGATGAATACAATGTTTCGGATCGTCAACCATTGGGTAGAGGAGATGACCCATATCATAATGGTAACAGCGATCAATTCTTACCGCCGGTTGTTGGTACACCTGTGTATTTTAAATTCGGTAAAAATCCGGCTACTATAGAGCAGGCTTTTCGACAAACATATGACGATCTCTATGGAATTCAGACTCTTCCTACAAAAGTTGCCCCTAATGCTTGGGGCTACACGTTCCCAGAGATTCCTTGGGATGCAGAAGATTTTGATGAATTACCACCTTACCACTTGGTTGATAGAATAAACAATGTCGCCCAAGATAGAAGTTTGTTATGGAACATAGATACACCTTGGCGTGGTCGTGCCCACTTTAATTTTGGCGGTATCCTACAGAGTTACACTCAGAACAAAGGTCCGGGCGGGAAACCAGTATACTCTGTTTCTATTACAGACCCAAGAGAAATTCTGTCAAACGTAAATGTTCTTTTAAACAATTATCAAGACACTACTTTCAACTATAAAAATCTCATCAATCTTTATGGGTTTTTAGAGTACGATCCTTCTACATCTCTCTTTACGGAATTTAGCACCAAAGCTCAAGGCATAGGTGTTATTGATAAGTTTACAAACAATACAACTGGAGAGGTTTTATACGTTGGTGTAGACGCAGCTTGGGATGCTGAAGACGGTTTGGTAAAAGTAGAACCAAAAAATCCAGCGATGGTTCAACCAGACCCACCAGACGGACCTCCTATAAATCTTAAAGACCAATACTATTTCGGTCAAATACCGTTTGGCCCAAATGTTTTGCCAGAGTATTTTCCAATCACTGGTCAGGGTTTTTCACGACGTAGCGATAAAGGTATGCCTTGGTACAGAATATCTCAAGGTCTTGCCGCTATGTTCCAGTATTATGGGTTTTTACCCCAAGAATACAAAGATGCAGGATTTGGCGGTGCAATTAATTTCAGAGGTTTTAATTACGTCGTAGACTTTGGCGGCATCCCAACAGAAAAAATTCCCCTGTTATACTACATGGACTTTGACCAGATTGATCTCCTTAGTTTGGCCCAAGAACTTTGTGACATTATCAGCCATGAATTATACGTTACTTTACTTCCTGTTATAGACCATCCTGCATCGAAGTTTCTTTTTGAATACAATAATTATCAAGTAAGTAATGGAGCTAAAGAAAATGTTATCGCTGGAATCATTAGATTAGATGCTATAGACAAAACTCAGCAACCTCAATACGGTGCAATTAAATCGTACATAGAAGAACTGCAAGATCGAGGAATCAATGTAGAAAATTCAGATGTTGGGTTTGAATTGTCTAATGTTACTACTGATAAGTTTGTGGTTGGTGCCCAAGAAGTAGAAACTTATTTCTTTCACTCCGAAAGAGATAGAGATGAATTATGGACCGACGCTCAGGCCAATAATGTTCAAAACAGAGATTGGCTACAACAATTTCAGTGGGACATAAAAGTTCAAGAGCAGCAGCAAATACTACCTTACTATGGGTTGTTAGGAAATAATGCCGTTTCAATTCCTAGAGGTTTTGGTTCTTATCAGCAGATTCTTTTGGATGCTACAAACCTAAATGCGTATGGTGTTGGCAATTATTATGTTGCTACTGAATTAGAGTTGCGTGCTGCACTTGTTTCATACGAGAAGTGGAAAGATTTCTTATTGTCCTATAATGAGACTTACGTTGAGGACACCTCAGAACATAGGGCGTTTCTATCTGCACTGTCTTCTGAAACAAATCAAATCAATAGAGTCTTCCAAGATTTTAAAGATAGGGCCGGTTTTGATAGTATTCCAGACGGTCCAGCAAAAACAAAAATTGACGAAGTGCTCACAGAGTTAAAAAATAGACAGTATGCTGTTACTGTTCCGAGATGCGTGTGGCACTCTGACAAGCCAGCAGTAGACGAGTTTGGATATCCACAGAGTCCATGTTCTCCACCGTTTGGATATCCTTTATATTACCGTCGTGCTACAGCTATAGGTATTGTAGAAGCTGGTGCTGGCAAAATTGTAAATGCTAAAACAAGAGTTGTAAAAGATACCGCTAATCTTAAAAAATCTTTTGAAAATCTCAATAGTCCACTATTAAAGTTACCCAAGAAAACTCTCTTTCAGAGAATGAAAGCTATTAGATCCGAAATAAACAAACTTGCAGATGAAAATAAGGGCGACCCCAATTTTAAGTCTCAAAATAAGAGATATAGAGCTTTAATTGATCAGCTATCAGAACACACGCAGATCATGGATAATTATGACAAGATGGCTGCTGCACTTAGATCCTCTAATGAATCTGTCGCCTTTGTTGAAAACTTAGAAAATGGCCCATTAGGTAAGTTTCTTTTCAATATAGAGAAGACAGCCAAAAAACATGAAGAAAATGCAAAGAAGGTTTACAACTTTGTTAAGAAAATTGCCGACGAATGTTTAGGTAAGAAGTTTCTTGTTAGAATTCCTAAGATCGCAAACGTAGGATACTCTAAGACGATCTCTACTTTTGATGGCACTGCAAACTTTAACATTAAAAACGGACCTTTCGGATTTCCTCCAAGACCAATATCATCAGACCCCAAAGCATTGGGAGAATTTTCTTACGACATCAATACCCTTCCTGTTTTCAACACGGGGATGCCTAGTTTCGTAGAAGATTTAAATCTAGCTATTCAGAACAGATTAAGTGCTGGAAACGCAAGTAATCTTTGGCTTGACTACTTGCAAGATTATGAAGACGACAAAGACTTACAACCAATAAGAGAAAGAAAAATATCAGATCCAAGTCTTGCTCGTACAGGTGCCCTAAAAGGTAATTACAACCCATTCTCTGAGAGTTGGGAATGGAACTATAAACCAGAACCCCAAGGTGGGTTTTTTGGGTTTAACATATTTGGAGTAAATGTATCTGCTTTACAGGCTTTGAGGGCAGGTGTTCCTTGGTCCAGTATGCCACCAGCTATTCAGCAGGGTCTTTGCCCAATTGATATGAACAACCTGATGAGTGATTCAAACAGGGTTCAGTGCTATGCTCGCTATAATCACAGTGAGACATTAGATTTTACAGGCGTTAGTGCCAGCGACATGGTTCAGCAAGTTATGACCAAGGGCGGTCAATTTATTCCAGATATTGTTGAAGAACTGCCGAATAATAACATTGACAACAAACTAAGATTTGAAGCTCTTGCTCAAACACAAGAAGAACAGAGAAAAAAAGAGCGACAGCCAGATTCTATGGCGTTCGTAAAATGTAGCGTTGATGAAACATTATACATGCCGCCCAAACTGAAAAAGTATAACTTAGATGTTTATGCGAACGAATATGAGTTTACTCTTAGTATTCCAGAACCTGTAAGAACTGAGGGTAAAAACGATGATTGTACTCCTAGAATTACTTATGAATATCCAGATGCCCTACCTTTATTCTCTATACCAAGAGATGGAGGCGTAGATGGAAGGAATGAAGAGTGGTATGACTTTAGGAGAGTGTACGACGAAGAGACAGACGCTTGGATCATTGATAGTGACATAGAGAAATTAGACGATAAACACGTTTATGCACTCGTTACAGTTCCCGGAAGAATCAGGAGTATCATTGACACAAGATGGAACGATGGGCAAAATCAAGAGTATCAGGCTTTGCAATTGAAACATCTAATGACTCAGGACACTGTTCAAATTCCACAGTTTAGCAAGCCGAACATACCACAACCCGGACAAACTAAGATTATTTGTGGTGAGCCACCTAAGTTTTCTGATAAATTGTCAGCCGAGTTTGAAGCTTACCGTTACGGATTACAAGGTGCTGAACAAATAGACCCAATTAAATTCCCCGGATTGTTCGGTATTAGGGAGGAAGATCCTCCCACCTTTATTCCCGGCAAAAAAGAAAACTGGCTTAGAGTTTCTTTAGAAGATATTAGTTCAGCTAGATCATTAAGTAAGAAAGTTATCGAAGGTAGCATAACTAACAATCCAAACGTGAGAATAAATTACACTCAACCTTCTCCTGTATTCCCAGATATTGTTGCTATACCAATGATGTCTCACGAAAGGTGTTATGGTCCTTGGTTATCATCATCTAAATTAAACCCAAGTGGCGACCCAAGAGTTAAGTTTGCAGACATTGGAGGTAAGGTAGAATTTATCAAGGATGAGAATTTTGCCCCTTGGAATTTCGCAGGTTATCAATTGATGAATGAGGCTGGCTCTTTACAGGCACAGTTCTCAAATAGTCTTTTATTGTTTAGTGAGAGAGGTGGGTTTGCTATCCCAGATGCACCAACAGGAATTGCTTTGGCTTCAGCGTTGAAGCAGGCAGGTCCACTAGTTACCTCTATAGGTGTTAATGTTTCACAAGGAGGAGTCAAAACAACTGTAAAGATGGACCTTTATACTGCCCAATGGGGTAAACTTGCAAAACAAAAAGAAATGGCAATTAGTCAGATCGCAAGAGAAAGGCAAAAATTAAAAGACGAGCAGAACAGTGCGATCAGAAGAGGATTAGGAAAAAGATCCACCAGTACAGATCTCGTAAATTCTGTAATGAACGCTGGTGGTCAACAGGTATTAGATATAGTCAATGGTGTTACTCAACAAACTGAAGCAAATAGAGAGCTTGGAAAAGAAGTATCTGAAGGCGTTATAGCTCTAGGTGCGAATGGAGGAGTTGCATATAACGATGCTAAAGACTTGGAGAGAGCACGGAGTACAATGGACGCAAATTTAATAATTCAGGAAATAGGAAACAAATATGTTGGTGGAATGACAGATATGATGCAGGCTTTTTCTAAAGAACCAAGTAAGTTCTTGCCAAGTTATGCGTTGAACGCATACAAAGCTATAAGCCATATGATAAACCCGGACAATCACACACCCGAAGAATAGGAATAGGAAATGAAGAACCAAGATAAAACAGATTTTCATGTATTTGAAACTAACCATCCGTATTTTATTGAATTGGGACTCGGTACGTTCACTACCGGCACTTTACTTGAGTGGTGGAATGAACGTGATAATTTAGGAAGATATCTAAATAGGCGACACATCAATGTTCCCTTTGGCCCAACTGATAAACTTGACAATGTTACTAATACTCTACAAAACCTCTTAGGTATAACTGATACTACAGAATTCTCTTGGTACGGATGGAAGCCAAACCTAGAGATTGAAAATGCTGGAAGATTCATAAAACAAAATCTCAAAGGTTTAGATTCTAACGGGGGTGGCGAAGATAGTCAAATATGGTCATATGCTGGGAAAACAATTGTAGGAATAGGTGACGTTCAGTCAACCGTTGGTACTTTAGAGTTAAACACAAAAAATCCGGTTATTGGAGTTTTTCTCAGCGGTGTCGATCCTGCGTTTCCTAACGTTAAACCTTTGTATGCCAGCGCATCAGATCCGTTCTATCCCCCTAACACCCCAGAAGAGGAAAATGAAGCAACATCTGGAAACATTGCTCTTGATGCGTATTATGCACCACTAAAAAAGATATCCCCCCTGTATAGCTTGATTCAGCTTAACAAGTTCATGAATCATTTTGATGATTATTACCCAAGAGAAACTTGGGAATTAAATGATCCGAATACATATCCCGGATTAACGAAGGAAGAGGCTTTTGGTTCATACGCACTCTTAAATGAAATTAAATCAGCCAAGGGCAACCCTAGAGTACAGTGGTCTGGCGATGTTACATTCTTCATAAATCAAAATAATGGGCTTATAAACAATTGTGAGATAACTGACAATATTACATTTAGTCTTTACCTCAAAGACGAATCAATGACTGCGAAGACTGGCAAAGCAGTCACTATGAAGGAAATGTCGTTTGTTGGACCAAGGCGAGATGCTGTAGGTGCGAATGGTGGGGAAGATGGTGAGCGAGAATCTGACGATCAAGAAGATCCTACTAGGCAGGCTGCTGGAGAGATAGACCTTCAATGGAACCCCGTTAGTAAGAAGTGGCAAAGCGGAAACGTAAACATGCTTTGTAAACTTGTTACCGAATTAAAACCCGGAAAAGTTCCTTCGCTAGACTTTCTCTTAAATAACGATATTAAAGAAACACTAGAAGAAGAAGGCAATGAAAATTGCTATATTCCTTCTCGCGGTTCTGGTATGCTCATCAGGACACAGAACAGTATGCCCCTTCAGTGGTCGCCCAATTATGCACAAACAGCAGATACAAGATGTAGTGATCAAGATAATAAAAGCAAGCAAATTGTTCCTGTTTACAACTTCAACCCTAGAAAAACATATCCATCAGGCGAAGAAGTCTTGCTTACGCAGATTGACGGTGTTTGGCATGTTAGTGACTTGGGCAGAGGTGAGGAAGAAGAAGATGCGGGAGTGGTTACTACACGTATTGGAAAATGGGGCCCATTTACTTACACCATGACATCTAGCCAGTTTTTCTTTAAGGGTATACCCAGTGTTGAAAATACACAAGGGTATGTAGATGTCACCCCTAGAGATGCAGAGCTAGGCTTTCATGTTAATTATTATCTTTCCGCTATATATGACCCAAAACTTCAGGGGTTAGAAGATGCATATTTAAACCTGTATCATAAATACGATATTGCTGGCGATGAAGTAACTGGCAGAAAACCCAATGGTGGATATAATTTTACTCAACCGTTCAACACTGAGAACTATGAACGATGGGGCGATGTACCCGCATATTTTCAGCAAACATCATTTGATTACCTAGATAGTCAAGTTTTTGGAATACGAGGAAAGGCTGGAACCATTAGGGCTAACCCTGACTTATGCTCTATTGCTTCTACTTCTGCCACCATCAATTCTGCGGGTCGCACTATTCCTTTTGAGGCTTCTGAATACACATCCAGAAACTCTGCAAATTGTGGTGCATTTTTTGGGTGCGTATTCCCCAATGGTTATCAAGGCACAGAAGAATATGACTCTGATAAGCGAGATTTTACTGTGGGCAGAAGATCAAGCTCAACTTATCCTCCTGAGAATTATTTTGATACAACAACTAATAATACTCCTACCAGTAAACCCTTTGATTCGGGGAACGGTTTAAGTTCCAGAAATGACGCCAACGCTGCAACATCGGCTCAGGTCAATAGACCATTTGAGGCTTACGATGTAACGGAAAATGGTTGGTCTAGAGGAACCGATAATCATCAAGCCAATATATTCTATATGGACGCTAAAAACAAACGTAAAAGTATGCCAGCAGATGTTATGCTTAATGCTTCTCCAAGTGGAGAATATGGAAGCCCAATCAAGCCAATCGGCGTTTTTAATGATATTTATCCCAGTGGGACACCTAACTTTGATCTTGCGAAATCAGCAGGAGAAAAAATTAATGCAGGTGTTTGGTTATACAGAATACCAGACACTGGAGATGCAGATTTTAATGATAGTGCATTTGATTTTCAACCGGTAACACGGTCTAATATCATGTTTAGACCTCTGAAATTAGAGGCTTATCTTGGTATGGGAAGGTTAAGTTACCCATATACTAAAGTTAATGCCCCGATGGATGTGGCAGATTGGGTAAAAAACAAGAGTATCCCAAATTTTGGCACAGCGAGAACTTCGCCCTATACCATATTTACTGAAATAGCAACATCTACAGTGAGTAAAGAGCTTCCGATTTCTGCATTTGCATCTGATCGTGAATTTGAAAACGCTAAACATAATTTTGCTGGATGGGAAAGAGGAAACGCCTACCGTCAAGGCCCACTAAAATGGGGAGCTTGGACACTACACAAGAAAAACTATAGCAGATTGCATGAATATGACTATTGGGAACAAAACATCGAGGGCGGCGGAATGTTTTTTACCAAGGAATTCATCCAAAATGGCGACCCATACAGGCTTACAGAATTGGAAGGTGCAACAGGAGAAGAGAATTGGAAAGGTGCGGGAGCTTTTGGAATTATTGGAACAAATCTAAAAGTATTCGCAAACACGTCTATAGAATTTACCACAAAAAGTCTGTATGGTATGGGTGCAGCAGCCGCTGGTAAGTTTACTATTCAAGCTGGTAACGAAGAACAGAACAAGACTTGGGGCGTCAGTAATTTTGTAGAAAGTTATAAGCAAGAAAACATCATAGATCTTAGTGTTAGAATTTATCAGGGGCACCCTGCGGATCAAACTCTTTATGACCCAAGGTATTTTGCGGTTCATCACTTTAATCCGGGTGTAGACTTTGCGTTTGATGTGTATAAAGGTACAGGAAATATCCCAGTAAACGACTTGGGGCAAAATAAACCTATTCCAAGAAATTACTCATCTGTTGACTTTAAAAATCTGAGAGATAATAATGGTGATCTTTTACGTACTGTAACTTATGAATTTCCAGAGGCTAGTGGTGCCGATATTAGAATCCCAAGTAGGTGGGAGAAGCACATCGACTCTACAGTTGGAGATAGTGCAGGTTATCAGCACGCAGAGGGCGGAACTTATGCACCAGTTGAACTTGCCTCATATAGTCTTGTTTTCAAAGATGCTACGGCAGAAGGGATTGCCCTAGAGCCTTCGCCACCATTGATGGATGAAAAATATTGGTTGGTAGACACAAAAAGAAATGGTAAATTATTGCCCTATAGGTACTACGCAAAAACACTAGGTATTCCTATTGCTAATATACCTATCTTTAATAGTGTCCAAATGGTTGCAGAAGAAGACGCTGAAGGTAAGCCAGCTTGGGACTACGCATCAAAATTAATTGTGACCAATTCTGGTACAGGGTTCTCCGTAGACGACGCAGTTGGCATATTTGAAAATGATATCATTTTGAGAGTTACAGCAATAGGCGATGGGGGTTCTGTCGCGGCATTGAGCGTGGAAAGATTTGGATCTGGTATTCCGGTCAACAAAACAGCATCTAGTGGAGATCTAATTGGTAACTTTAATCCTAGTTTTATAATATCTCCTATTGTTGGTGCTGGCGAAGGTTTCAATGGATATTTTGTTTCTGCCGGACTACAAAATAGTATTCAATATGATGACAAACCATTCCTTATAAAAAGAAATGGTGAGGAAATAAACAGGATCGCTGCCAACGAACCCGGACCAAAACACATTTCTACTGGGTTCAGTAATGCGGCAGAACCACTGGCGTTTATTGAGGATACTGCGACCGTCCAATATGTCATTCCTGATTTGCTCAAGTCTGACGATGGCTCATATGACATTTTCTTCCATTTTCATAATGATATATCTATGACTTGGTTTGCTTGTGGCTCTAACTTGAACAACACTCCGTGGGGCGATAGCAGCAACGTGGCGGAAGCTAATGAGCAATATATTTCAATTGAAGATATAAACTTACTCTAAACCAATTTTATGTGTATAATACATTGTAAATCTTTACAAGGAGATTAAAACTATGGCGACAATAACATTTCACGCAAATAACGAAAATATCTATACAGAGGGCACTGGAAATCAGCCAGACCTTATCAATAGTGACGCTGGATCGGGTCTAGGGTTCTTTGGTGGAGGTTTTGGTATTTCTGTCCCAGTTAGCCAGTATCAGGATTCTACGTATGTTACTGATGCAAATGGCACCACTTCTGGCATCAAATGTTCTAATTTAAAGTATTCGACTGACACAACTGCCTATATTCAGGGCGAGACATCAGCCAGTGTAGTTTCTGGTATTCCAAATATTGCTGCACCACTGAATATTAGGTTTGAAAATGCGGACGCAGTACGTGTCCAGAACTGCAAATTAAGAATTTTTGACCGTAAGAACATTGATAACCACGCGAGCGGTGTTGTAACTCAAGTTTACGAAATTAGACACCCGCATCCAGTTGTTGGTGTAGATTTTGATGCAAACAACGGGCCACTCAAATTTAGAGGTGTTGCAGACGATCACCAGTGGACACAGTTTACTCAAGGGTTTGCTATGGCAGATTACGTGATGACACCTGGACCCGGACCCAGTGGTTTAAACACATCGTCAGATGACCCTCTGGCAACTGGTGATGGCACACACTTTAATTACATTTCTCAATCTGGTGAATCTTGTCGTGCTAATCGTCACGACTGGTATATTGCTTTGAGTGCATCGCCAAACGATATTGGGAGCAAAACAGATTTCGGACTTTATTTCACTCTAGAGTACCTATAAGGAGCAGATCCTTGTAAAGTAAAAAGAAAAAGGGTAGGTTTCGGCCTACCCTTCTTCATTTAGATCTCCTTTATTCGTTCTTTTCAGTCTTGGGATTCCACTTTACCCAACCACGGTCAGGTAGCCAATTGTCACCATCCTTACGTTTTGGAAACAAACCACCCCCTTTCTTATGAGAACCAAAGGACAACCTTGCTCCACAATCGCCACAACGAAGCTCGTAATATAGATTATCATCTACATTTCTAACAACGAAGCGGATATTGTCAGAGTCACATTTACCACATGCAGTCTCTTCGAACACTTCTTGGAAACGTGAGATCTGCTCGAAAATCTCTTTCTGAGAGTCGCCCTCAAGCTGAACGCTTAGACGACCGTTCCTAGTTTGGTAGTTTACCTTCATATTTAGTCTCTCCAATCGGACTTATAACCCATGAAATTAGTAATTAGACTTTTGTCTTTTTGATAATCACCGCCCAACAATTGAATAGCATCGCTGGCCTGACTCTTCGTTACTTTACGCTTTACATTCGCATCGAATACCTCCTTAAAAAATGCTTCCACATCTATATTTAACTGCTTACACTTGCCATCAATAAATCTAGCTTGTGGATCAGTCATTCTTGATGAGTCATCGTACTCACCATCTGTATTCGCCATCGCTTTAGTTTGG